>ULSJ01001083.1_pt1 | contig 15962 bp, 10 predicted proteins | sample 1956291 | NCBI WGS metagenome assembly ULSJ01 (sample SAMEA4835705, study PRJEB28245) | human gut metagenome | biome: gut microbiome; material: fecal sample | place: Denmark | collected 2008 | reverse complement strand
CCGATGCCGAACAGAACGCAACCATCAGCATCACCGCCACGGGCCTCGACTCAAAAACCTACACAAGCGAAGTTTCGCTCTATTGCCTCAATGCCTTCGATGACCCCAACGGAGTGTTTGTGCTCAACGAAGGAAACATGACCACCGAAAACGGCTCGCTCACCTACATCACTCCGGAAGGATATGTCGTTGACGACGCCTATAAGACTGTCAACGGAACAGAACTCGGAAACGTGGCACAGGACATGTCTGTCTGCAACGGAAAAATCTATGTCATTGCGCAGAACGGCAACGAAAATCCGAACGGAACAAAATTTGAAAACGACGGCATACTCGTTGTCATGGATGCCAAGACGCTGAAAAAAGTACAGGCGTTCTCAAAAGAGGAACTGGCAGTGCTCGACTGGCCGACACACATCGCCGCACTCGACAACCAGCACATTTTTATCCGCGACAACGAAGGTATCTACCGCTTCAACGCAGAGACTAAAGAGCTGACTTTCGTCGAAGGCACTGAGGGTGCACCGAAAAGCCAGTTCATTGTAATGAACGGCAATGCCTATACCTACAAAACCGGCATGCTTGGCGGTATCCTTGCCCTTTCCACAGAAAGCGACAAAGCAACCAAAACATCATTCCCGTTCAGCATCAAGTACGACATCAACGAAACGCTCGGCATCCGTGCGGCTGAAGACGGAAAAATCTGGGTTCTTGGATTCGGTTTTGGCAAAACATCCATCAGCAAATTCAATCTGTCCAACCGGGAAATGGAACAGCGCGTCATCAGCGTAAAACCGGCTGTCGGAAGTTCAGGCGTGTCATTTGTTGCCAACGGCAATACCCTCTACTATGCCGACGGCACAGCCCTCTACCGCTACAACTTCACTGCGGAAGAAGAGAATGCTGAAGAATGGCTGGTTGACCTCTCAACGCTCGACAAAAACGCAAAATTGCTCTACAACGGCCTCGGCGTTCATCCGCAGACTGGAAAAGTGTATGTCAACACACTGAAGTCAACGGCTCTTTACAACGAGAATGCCATCTGGGTATTCGACTTCAACGCCAGCAAAGACGCGCCGGAAGCCAAATATGAGAACTACACCAACTTCCCGGCAGGTTTCTATTTCCCGCAAAACTAACACTAAAGACAACATAACATGACAATAAAACAATCCTTCCGATTTCTTTCGGCTGCAGCCATTGCCTGCACAGTGCTCACCGGCTGCAACAACGAAGAACCCAAAGACAATCCACCGACAACTCCTCTGGGCGGATATGCCGACCCGAAAGGGGTAATGATTCTTAACCAGGGAGCTTCCATAGAGAGCAGTTCACTCACTTACATCGCACCGAATGGTGAAGTGGAAGAAAAAGTGTATCAGAAAGTCAACGGCACAGCCTTCGGACACAATGCACAGGACCTCTACATGTATAACGGAAAACTCTATATCCTCAGCGACAACAACGAGGAAAACAACGCTCACGCCGGCGACGGAACACTGGTCATCGCCGATGCCGTTACACTGAAACGCGAGAAGGTATTCAAGCTCAAAGACCTTGTCTACAAACGTCCGGAAGGCTCTTTAGACGAAAACGAATATCTGCCTCTCATTCTGCCTACAAGCAATATTGTAGTCGTAGACGAACAGAACATTTTCTTCTCCGACCAGAAGGCGCTGTTCCGCTTCAACAGTTTGGACGGAACGCTCACCATTCTTGAAGGCGGCTATCATTTCGGCAACCAGGGCAACACCATCGAATCCGTTGCATCGACAAGAGGCATGACCGTAATCGGCGACTGCGTTTACACCGGAGGCGGAGGCTTTTGGGCAACAACACGCCTGCTGGAATTCAAAAAAGACACGAACGAATCCACACGCGTCATCGAAGACCTCAACGGAGATTTCATCAGCGGAATATGCCGTACGGGCGAACGCGAAATCCTTCTCGCTACCTGCGGACGGGAAGGCAGCAACAAGAGCTACTTCTACTTCGTCAACATTGACACTTGGAACATCGTGAAAGAAATGCCGGTTGCAGCCGACATCAATGCAGACTACTGCAACAATTCCGGCATCACACTCGCCGGCGACTATGTGTACTTTGCTGCCGGAACAACCAAAATCAGCCGTGCGTCCATCAAGACAGGCCAAGTGGAGAAAAACTACATTGATGTCACGAACGACGTACCCAATGCCAAATATCTGACGTGCAATGTTGTAGCCGATCCTACCACCCAATACCTCTACGTGGCGGCATCCGACGACTACGGCGAATCCGTTAAGGCCAACAACAATCTTCTGATTTACGATTGCAGCGGAGAAACGCCAAAACTTGTCAACAACATCGCCAACAAGACAAACTATCCCGTCGGAATTTATCCAATGTCGAAATTCTATTGATAACCCATTGACGATAACACCCCCCAAAAGCTGTATCGGCACAAGTCGATGCAGCTTTTTTTGTCATAGTACTTCTGCTATGTTCGTCACTTAATCGTCTGTTCAGCAAGCGCATATACCGCCATTTTTATTTTTCAGTCCAAAAAACTCACAAAAACGCTTGCACAATTCAAAAACTCACGCTATCTTTGCATCGCTTTTGGGACGATAACAAAGTCTTTAAAGTTAGGATTGTCTTATGGTGTAATGGTAGCACTGCAGTTTTTGGTTCTGCCTGTCTTGGTTCGAATCCAGGTAAGACAACACAAAGGAGCGCTTCGGTGCTCCTTTTTTATTTCTACAAACCTTACGGTTGCGGAAAATTTCCACATCGAATTCCACACCAATCCACACATTCGAGCAAAGAAACCCACCCATGAAATACACATAATCGCCTATTAATCATATAATTGTATAAAATTAAAAAAATTTGGAACGCCGTTTGCGTGATAGTGTATGTTTAAAAAACTACTTGCACATGAGAGTTAACGTACATTATTCACTTATCGTTGGATTATTATTGGCTATCTTTCCAACTTCTACAATCTTTGCTCAAGAAAACAATATACTGACGGGACGCGTGCTCGACTCAAAGGGAGAGCCTCTGATAGGCGCAAGTGTCATTGTCAACGGTTCGAGTAGTGGCGTCATTACAGATGCAGACGGAAATTTCACTATCAATGCTTCTAAGGATAATGTTCTCACCGTTTCGTACGTCGGTTATGAGACACGGGAACTCGATTTAAGTAAAAGAAAGAAAACCGGTCCGATGAAGATTACGCTGACAGAAGATGTCCAGACGCTAAACGAGGTAGTTGTTACCGCGATGGGCATCAAAAAAGACACTAAGAAGCTGGGATACGCCGTGAGCACACTAAGTGCCGAGGACCTGACTCAGTCAGGGGCAACGAACTTTGCTTCGGCCATGTACGGCAAAGCACCGGGCGTTAGAATCAACCAGACGCAGGGAGGTTCGGCAGGTGCGGTGTCCATCAACATCCGCGGACTGACTTCCATCACCGGCAACAACCAGCCTATCATCATCATGGACGGTGTGCCCATCCGTAACGGCGGCACGGGCAAAAGCACCGACTTCGCAGAGTACGGAAACGACGGACGTATCCGCTCGAACGGTCTGGTCGACATCAATCCGGAAGATATTGAAAGCATCACGATTTTGAAAGGTGCTTCTGCCACGGCGCTCTACGGTTCGGAAGCTGCCAACGGTGCAGTAGTCATCACCAGCAAACGTGCCAAAACCGACAAAGTGACCGTCGACTTTACCGCCCAAGTAGCCGCCAACCTGACGGCCTATCTGCCGAAAGTGCAGAACGTATACGGTCCGGGTACCTACAACATCAACTACAGCGACTACGAAAAGCAGACCGGCGGATTCTACCTGCGCACCTACAACGGAAAGGAATACAAGAGCGTGCGCAGCACCACACTGTCGTTCGGTCCGCGCTACGACGGCAGCGACGTGCTCTACTGGGACGGCACCGTTCGCCCCTACCTCCCGCAGACCGACAATCCGTGGGACGAACTGTTCCGCACAGGCTGGACACAGAACTACACGCTCGCCATTTCAAAAGGTTCGGACAACTCCAGCAACCGTTTCTCCTACACGTTTACCGACGAAGTGCCGAACGCCCTTACGGGTTCCTTTAAAAAGCATAACTTCAAGCTCACCGGTTCCTACCGCATCGGAAAACCGCTGACAGTTGAATATTCGTTCAACTATATCATACAGGACATCAAGAACCGTCCGCAAACCTCGCTCGGACTTTACGGCAGCTTCAGCAACGCGTTCTCGACGTTCCTCGACATTCCTTATCTGAAACGCACCTACGTGACAAGTCTCGGCTACAAAAACACGTTCGTAGGCGGCGACGCCACGCTCACTCCCGACGAAGCATGGGCCTACGACCCAAGCTATCTGACCGGTGTGAGGGATATGTTCTGGAACATGTACCAGCAGAACAGCAAGGAAACGGAAAACCGCCTGATCGGTATGGTCCGCCCTACTCTCCAAATCACTCCGTGGCTGAACCTGCGCGCACAGGTAGCCACCGACATCACCGATGCCAAACAGACATTGGAAAAGAACACGGAGCGCCCGAACGCGCTCTATGACCCGAGCGGCAGCTATCAGGCTATCAATCGCCGCTACGACATTGTCTACGGCGACGTGATGCTCAATTTCTTCCATACCTTCAACCGCTTCGACCTCAACGCTACGTTGGGCTGGACCGGACGCTACGAAAACATGCACAACCTTAGCGTGTCGACCAACGGCGGTCTGGCTACGGAAAACTGGTTTGACCTCAACGCCAGCCGCTATCAGGCAAACGCCAGCCAGCAGCGTATGGAACTGCTGAAAACGGGATATATGGGAACCGTTTCGATGGGTTGGGACAACTATCTGTTCCTTGAACTGACCGGCCGTCAGGAACGCTCGTCGACACTGAAATCACAAAGTTTCTTCTATCCTTCCGCCAACATGAGCTTCATGTTTACGGATGCTTTCAAAATGCCATACTGGTGGAATCTCGGAAAACTCCGACTCTCGTACGGCGTTGTGGGCAACGCGCCGGAAACCTATGCAGCCAACATCGTCTATGAACAAGGCTCGGACAACGGCTTTACCTGGAACACCGTTCCTACCTCACTTGGCAATGCCAATATCCGGCCGGAAAAGAAATATGAATACGAAATTGGTTTGGAAAGCCGCTTTCTCAATAACCGTCTGGGCTTCGACATAGCCTACTACAACAACATTGTCAAGGACCAGATTCTTTCCACTCCGCAACCGTCAAGTTCCGGCGCGAAATATGTGCTGATGAATGTGGGCGAGGTCGCCAATCACGGCTGGGATATTTCGGTGAGCGCCACTCCGATACTTACGCGCGACTTCCGCTGGGACATCACAGCCAATTACGGCGTCTACCGCAACAAGGTGCTGAAACTTGCCGACGGCGTTCCCTATCTGGAAATAGCCAACATCGGCGGCAGCGGTGCCAAGATTCAGGCAGTGGCCGGACAACCGATGGGCGATATCTACACGCAAGTGCCGCAACGCAACGAAAACGGCGAATGTCTTGTTTCCGACAACGGTCTTTATCTCAACGAATCGGATTTGCAGAAAGTGGGCAACATCAACCCCGACGGAGTGGGCGGACTCTTCAACTCGTTCTCCTACAAGAATTTCACGCTCGACTTCAGCATTGACTTCCGAATCGGCGGCGACGTTATCAACGAAATGAACCAGTATGCCACGGCTCAAGGCCTCACGCCGGAGTCATTGAAATACCGCGACACGGCATCAGGCGGCCTTTCCTACTACTATCCGGGCGACAACAACAGTGCCGGTGTTCCGGTGCAGGTCGACCCGTCGACAACAGCCGGACCGAACGGCGAACACATCTACCACGACGGTATCATCCTGCCGGGCATCGTTGCCTCGACCGGCAAGCCCAACGACCGCATCATCCCGGCCGCCTACTACTACAACATGACCTACAACTGGGGAACAAGTTCCGAGCAGCTGACGTATGCCAACTCCGTGTTCGACAACACCTACGTGAAGCTCCGCGAACTAAACCTCAGCTACCGTCTGCCGTCGAAGGCCGTCGAGAAACTGGGAATGTCAAACCTCACCTTCTCGGTGTTCGGACGCAACCTCTTCTATTTCTACAAGGCATTGAAGAACTACGATGCTGAATCGTCGGTCGGCACGTCATGGTCAAGTCAGGCAATCGTCGGCAACTCCACAGCCGCCACCCGCTCCTTCGGCGTGGCTATCCGTGCAAGTTTCTAACCTCTTATCATTTTTAGAAAATATGAAACGCAAACTATCCATCATATCCTTAGGCATTCTTCTTTCGCTGGCAAGCTGTACGGATGCCGATTTCGACAGCAAATACGAAGACCCGTCGAAAGTGACGTCAGTCACTATCAGTAACCTCATGGTCGGCGTGTTCCAAAAAGCAAAGGACTACGACACGCACACCTACAACCGCTACTTCGGTTTCGACTCGCAGTTTGTGGGCAAATACGCCCAGACTTTCGGGTTTACCTATTCGAGCGACATGTACACGCCCGGCTACATTCCCTATATCGACAGCCAATGGGACAACCTCTATTCTGCCCTGACACAGTACCGCCTGATGGAAAACCTCTACAATGCGGAAAGCGAAGGCCAGAAGGAACAGAACGAAGCGTTCATGCTCGCAGCTAAGGTACAGATTTACGACTATTTCTCCGCCACCGTCGACATTTTCGGCGATATGCCTTTCAGCAAAGCATGCACACTCCCGATTACCAACGACGTGCAGCAATCGTACGCCCCCTACGACAAGGCAGAGGACATCTACCGCACTATTCTCGAAGACCTGAAAACGACAGCCCCTCGATTCCGCGAAGTGGCCATGCCGCGCGATTTCACTACGCAGGACTTCATCAATAACGGCGACCTCGACAAGTGGGAACGCTATGCCAACAGCCTGCGCCTGCGTCTGGCCGTCAGAGTGTCGACTCAGGGCGAACTGGCCGAACTGGGCCGCGAGCATGTAAAAGACATTCTCAAAAACCCCGACAAATATCCGCTTATCGAAGAACAGGCGAACAATATTTTCATCGTCAACCAAAAATCGGGACAGCTGAATTTCACAGCCGGCCAGGGACTGGGCGACTGGGTGACCAACCGTCAGGCATCGGGTGCCGTCATCGACCGCATGCTGAGCAACGGCAACTACGACATGAACAATACCGCCAACCCAAATACGGGTACGTATGTCGAAGGAACCGATGACCCGCGTATCCTGCTCTACTACAACCCGGTGAGCATAACCAACAAAAACACCGGCAAAACCGACGAGAAACGCTATTTGGGCACCGACCTGACCGTAGCCGACGAAACGACGGAATACTACAACTCACAGGCTACCGACAAATTCGGCAACACCGGATTCTCGCAAATCACACAGAAGGGATTCTTCTGGGAAAACGACAAGTTCGACATGCTGATCATGTCGTCGCCCGAAATCCATTTCCTGAAAGCGGAAGCCTATCTGATGGGCTACGGCGTTGCCAAGGATGAAGCCAGAGCCAAGGAAGAATTCGTAACGGCCGTCAGCCAGTCCATCAACCTGTTCTACTACTACGACTCCATCAGCACCGGCGAGAATTCCCGTCAGTATGACGCACCTACGGCCGAAGCCGTCACCGCCTTTGCCGAAAGTCGCTGGTCAAGTGAAAAGTATGTCAACAAGCTCGATGCCGTCATCACGCAGAAGTGGCTGAACTTTGCCCTTCTCGCCAGCCGTGAGGCATGGGCCGACCTCCGTCGCACAGGCTATCCTTCAGGACTTGTGTTCCCGGAAGTGGCAGGCACCATCCCCAATGTGCCCAACCGCTGGAAATATCCTACAACGGAAATGAACTATAATCCCTATTATAAGGATGTCCAGAACGAGGACACCTACTACACAAAACTGTTTTGGGCAAAATAAACTGCAAATAAATCCTTGTTTACTCCGAACTCCGCCGGCCGGAAAGCATTCCGACGGCGGAGTTTTTTTCACCGAACCGGTTCACCGTTACAAAAAATGCACTACATTTGCCATCTGTAAAACCATAACGCCGTCACAGGCGTTACAATTACAAAACAAATAACAACCGCCGGGATTTCCGGCCATATAAAAACCAAAATTATGATACGCTTAAACGCATTTATTCAAGTAGAAGAGGCCAACCGTGCCGCAGTGTTGGAAGAAGCTAAAGCATTGATTGAAGCATCGTTGAAGGAAGAAGGTTGTGTGGCTTACGACATTTTTGAAAGTGCAACCCGCCCTGACGTTATGATGATCTGCGAAACTTGGAAAGACGAAGAAGTGCTTGCCGCACATTCCAAATCACGCCATTTCATTCTTCACGTAGGAAAAATCGAGAAATTGGCAAAAATGAAATTGGAAAAATTCAATTTCTAATCCCCATATATGAGGACAAAACGTATTTTATTCATTTGCAGCCTGTTGACCAATTGTCAGCAGGCTGCAAAAGTTCTTACACGGCTACAATTCTGCACGACGAAACCGCCGGAATAAATCGGATAAAAGAGATAGTATCAAAATGTCCATAACTGCTTTCATTAAATTCATATCATTATGAACGAAGAATTTGCAAATATACAATACGCACCAATCAAAGAGTACAAGTATGCTCAATTGTTTAATGAAGTACAATACAATGGAAAAACACTTTCGGAATCAGAACGTAAAGAATTTATTTCTGTCATAAATAACACCATTGCGCAACACTCCGAGGGACTTTCGTTAATGACAGGAATTCTTGAAGAAACGAAAGAACAACAGAATGAATACTATAAAATATACCGTACAGTTATATCTGTCGACTTATTTGTACTTATTACAATGATTGACAGTATGGTAGCAGGAAAATACTTCATACTTGCAGATCGCGACTATGATCGAAAATATATGCGCGGAAAATTATTTGTAATCCTTAATGAGGGCTTCAAAAAACTCTATGGTTTTAAAGATAAATCCCATAAGGATTCGGAATGGAACAGACTCATGCCCATAATGAAGAACTTCCCAAAAGAAATCAACCGACAATATCAGGAATTAACAGATATTCTCAGAAAACAATCCCAAACCTCTTCCTGGTGGAAAGACGAACGCAACAATGAAATCCATCTTGACACTGAGAAATTATATAAATCACGACAGGAAGAGATTATTGAGAGCAAAGTAATGATGGATTCCATGAAACTTTTTAACACATTAATGGCTGTTAGTAATTTTCTGGGAAATGTTCACGCCTGCCTTTACAACTTCCTTGTTGAAAAATATCACAGAGGTGAATTATCTGAATAAATCGCATTTTGACCCTTTATAACATATTGTTAACAAATCATTTAAAACAACATTCAATTTTGAACCAATAAAATAAATTCTATCAATGAAATTATTATCAAGAGTATCATCAATTGGAAGGTTTGTATTTCCTCGTAAAGACTCATTTCAAAATAATAACGAACAAATTGCAGCACAATTCATAAATGCTTTATTCAAAGAATTTTGTACCCTTTGCCATAAATACATCAATAATCCTGGTGCGATAGACTCCCCATACGAATATTCAGAAAGACAACTTGACACATGCCTTATGCCTGCACTTTGGAAAATTTGTAATGGTTATGTGATGGCAGAACAACAGGTAACACGCCATATCAGAGGTAACGCAATCAATAGCTCTGGACGTATTGACTATTGGTGTTATTACAAGCGCTGCACTTTTCTTATTGAAGTAAAGCATAGCAAATGGAGAGGATCCCTGACTAAAGACGCCAAACACCGATGGAATGTTTTGACGAATTACCAACTGAAAACGTTTGTGAAATCAGAAATAAGAAATGGTCTAACAATGGGTGATTTATGTATTCCTATAGGGCTTCATTTCTTATCTTCTAAAAACATCAATGAAAATCAAAAAGATGAATTAGAGGACATGTATGAAGCACACCTTCAATTACGTCCTTCCCGTAATGCACCTAATTATTGCTGCTCATATGAGCCTAATATAAAACAAGATGGTAAGTTATTAATTGAAAAAAGAATTGCTATAATAGCACTGATAAACAAAGCAATATCATAAAAATTGCACTTCACCTTTTTCAGTCATCCTATAACCATAAAGTTCTATAAGAATCATATTTTTCTATAAATTAATGCCCACTTATAGCTAAGATTTAAAATGAGGTGATATCACAATTTACATGAACCCCGAATGTTTGACAAAAAACTTTCGAAGTGCATGTAAATCATGTACACCCTCTTGGTATGTCAAACTATTTTCCTCCCTGGGGAGCGCCGCCTTGCTGTTGGTCGCCGCCGGCTTTCACATCATCGTTGGTAATGCTGCGGGCCGTTTGCTTCACTTGTGCTTTCAAATCACCGAAACGCCAGCTGATGCTTATGCCGTAGCGCATCGTAGTATATTCGGTCGTGGAAATGTTGCGGAACGTATCCGTAATCGTTTCGTTCTTATAGCTCATCGGGTCACTGAAGATATTGGAAGCATAAAGCGACACGTTCAGCCGCTTTTCTTTCAAGAAACCTTTCGACAGGCTTGCTCCGTAGAAATAGTAGCTGCCGGATTTTCCCTGCAACATTACGCGTGGACTGCCGCAGCCCCCATACAGACTCAAATTCAAGTCCCAAGGCAGTGTCTGTTGGAAATTGACAAAGCAATTGGCATCAAAACCGCTGTTTTCAGCATTCAGTTCCACACTGCGAAAATCGGCATACGAAGAGGAAGCATTGACCGACAGACGGGTTTTCACACTCGGATTCCAGTTGGCCCACAGCGAAAGCCGTGCCTTTTTCGTCTTGCCCACATTGCGGAAGGTCGACTCCATCACGTCGCCATTCATAAACGAATAGCTTTCAATACCATTGTTGACAAACATATAGCTCAAAGTGGCGTTGACATTGAATTTTGCGGAGAAACTGCCATAGGTCAGACTGAGATTGTGCGACTTTTCGGAATCCAAATCCGGATTACCGTAGCTGACCACATTCGGGTTGCTCGTGTCGCGGAACGGGTTCAAATACCAGATACCCGGACGGTTGATACGCATATTGTAGTTCAGCTTCAAGTTGGAAGCCGGAGTAATCATATAGGCAAGGTTGGCCGACGGCACCACATCGTCGAAACCGGCATCGAAATTCCGCTCGGGAGTCAGCGCGTAAGTCACATCGGTAAACGTATGTTCGTAGCGGACTCCGGCCTTGAAGCCCAGTTTTTTCCATTTCAACTGATAGTCGGCATAAACGGCGGCAATGCTCTGACGCTGGTCGTAGTCGGACGACAGGGACTGATTTTCCGTTCTCGACCCGTCGGCCAAAATGTCGTAATACTTCGAATCGCTGGCATTCTGACGGAAAATGTATTTCAAGCCGGCATCCACATAGTGCATGTCGGTGATAGGGTTCACATAGTCCACCTGGCCGGTATGTTCCGCCGTGTGCGCCCGTTTGTCGAAATACTGGTCGGTCAGCGTAAACGGCACATCCGTCATATCGGAATAGTCGCTCAACGTGGAATTGTTGTTCGGCGAATTGTTGAACTTATAGGAAACTGTCAGATATTCTCCCTTACGCTTGAAGGAATGCTGATAGTCGACATCCACTCCGATATTTCCGAAATTCATACTACTGTTGGTCAGCATGTTGTAGCTGTAGACGGGATTATATTGCACATCCTCCATTTTCGTCAGCGTCGAACCGTCGGTATCAAATTTTCCGTCGAACAGATTCAACGAGAATGTCAGCAGGTTCAACGTATCCATTTCGTAGCTTCCCTGAATGTTGGCAAACTGGAAATTGCCCTTAGTGTCGTTAGTACCCAACGTAGAAAGGTAGCGGGAATCGTCGCTCGTAAAGTTCTCGCGCACGCCTGTTGTAGAGGATGGCGTAGACATCTGGTGATTGAAGGAATAGTTGACGGACATCATGAATTTTCCGTACTGCACCGTCCCGTAGCCGTAGGCATTCACATCCCTGTTGGTCACACCCGTACCCAACGAAACATTGTAGCCCTGCATTTTCATGTCGGTCGTAATAATGTTCAGGATACCGCCCACACCCTCGGCATCGTATTTCGCACCGGGGTCGGTAATGACTTCTATCGACTTTATGGAACTTGCCGGCAGACTGCGGAGCACTTCCTTCGGATTGTTGCTCATCAGCGTGTTCGGCTTGCCGTTGACATACACCTTAAAGCTGCTTGAACCGTTCAGCTGAATATTGTCCTCGCCGTCGACCGTCACCATCGGCACTTTCCGGAGCATTTCCAATGCCGAGTTGGTCTGCGCGTCGGGGTCGTCCTTCACGCTATAGCTGATTTTATCGATTTCCGCCTCTACCAGCGGTTTCAGCGCAACAACATCCACCCCTTTCAGCACAACCGACGACTCTGTCGTGTAGAGCGTGTCGAGATCAACCGTCGGCATGGCTGTTGAAACGGAAAAGCGGCGGTCAACCGTCTGCTTTCCCAGCGAACTGATGGTCAGCCGGTATTCGCCCGGCTTCGGAAGGGCTTCCTTAAATTTTCCGTTATTGTCGGTCACGCCCACTTTAAGAGGCTTTACGCTGTCGGTGGCGGGAAATATGCGTACAGTGGCATACGGTTCCGTTTCGTGCAGCACTGAATCCACAAGCACACCTTTTACAAAGTAATTATTTTGTGCGACAATATACTGTGATGCGCCCAACAGACAGGAGCACAGCACAATTTTGGCTATTGCATTCATCGAGGTTTGTATTTTTCCGCCAAAAGTAATAGATTACCCCCCAAAGCACAACGCTTCAAGTATAAAAAAATCAAAAAAATCAAACTGTCCTTGACCATCTTTCCCGCTCACACTAAATTTGCATTATTCTACAAAGAAAAAAGCTATTATGATACACTTTGAATGTGACTATACCGAAGGAGCCCATCCTGCCGTCATGCAGCGGCTCTGCGAAACGAATATGGAACAGACAGCCGGCTACGGCAACGACCCTCACTGCGAACACGCTGCCGAACTTATCCGAAAACTTTGCAACGCCCCTGCCGCCGGAGTGCATTTCCTTGTCGGAGGGACACAAGCCAACAAAACAGTCATCGCCGCTACGCTCCGCCCCTATCAGGGCGTGATTGCCGCCGACAGCGGACATATTGCCGTACACGAAACGGGAGCGATTGAAGCCACCGGACACAAAGTGCTGACACTGCCAAGCACCGACGGGAAAATCACCGGAGAACAGGTGCGCGACCTTTGCCGGGCACACGCTTCCGATCCCGACCAGGAACACTGCGTACAGCCGGGTATGGTCTACATTTCTTTTCCGACGGAAGTGGGAACGCTCTATACGAAAGAGGAACTGGAAGAACTGAGCGAGGCCTGCCGTGAATATGACCTGCCGCTGTTTGTCGACGGCGCACGGATGGGCTACGGATTGACAGCCGACGGCAACGACGTGACGCTGCCCGACATTGCCCGTCTGAGCGACGTGTTCTATATCGGCGGAACGAAAGTCGGCGCACTCTTCGGTGAAGCCATCGTCATCACCGACAGCGAAATCGACAACTGTTTCCGCTACATGATTAAGCAGACATCCGGACTGCTTGCCAAAGGCCGCCTGTTGGGAGTGCAGTTCGCTACACTGCTTGAAAACGGGCTCTATACGAAAATCGCCCGCCATGCCAACGAACAGGCCATGCGCATACGGAAAGCATTGGAGGAAAAAGGCGTAAAAATGCTTAATGACTCAACCACCAACCAGCAGTTTGCACTGATGCCCAACGAAATGCTCCACCGTCTGTCGGAACACTTTGTTTTCTCGGTATCGAATGCCGAAGTAGGCAGCGGACTGACACTTGTCCGCATCTGCACCAGCTGGGCCACCACCGACCATGCCGTAGAAAAGCTGATTGCTGAAATTCAGAATTGTTAAACCCCAATCGGTCATCCGACTTTATGGTGGATTTCGGACTACTGTCAGATAGATTGATTTCTGCCTTTGTCGAAGATGTAGCGGGCTACATCGAGAAAAGGCAGGAAGCAAGATGCTGACAGCAGTCCGGAAGACGACTAAAGAGCCAACGAAACAGACTACCAACAATTGAACTTTATTTGGCGGTCGAATAACCGTTTGGGGTTAAATTACACGGTTCTGCCACTTGCCGCTCTTCATGTAGCGATAGCAGAGCACGAACATGGCCGCCCCATAGACCCATTCCGAAGTCCATGCCCAGGCCACATCTATGCGAAGGAAGAGAATGGTGACGGTGATATACACCATATATACCGCCAGTGCTATCAGTTCGAGGCCGAATGCCGTTTTCGTGTTGCCCGACCCGGAAACGCTGTTGAAATAGACATTGGCAGGAATGATGACCGTATACGACGAACACATCACCCACAACGACGGCACTGCCGCTTCAATCAGTTCGGGAATATCGGTATAGATGGCAATGAACAGCTGGGGAAACAAGGAGAAAACGGCAATCAACGGAACAATAATGGCAAAGGAGAGCTTGACGTGACGCTTTATGACTTCACCGACAAGCTCTTTTTTTCCGGCTCCGATGATGTTGCTCACCAGCGAACTGCAAGTGGAGGCAAACGCCACGACAATCATGAACAGGAATCCCGACAGACTGCGTATTACATTGGTAATGGCAAGGGCTCGCTCGCCGAGATGTTCAATATACACGAAGAAGATGAACCAGGTGGAAAGCGAAATGAAATTCTGCACCATAATCCACAGCGCCACATTCAGGATTTTCTTCAGTTCCTGGAAATTGACGCGCGGCACAATGTTCAGTCCATACTTGCGGTAATCGATGCGGCTGCGCGTATAGACAATGAAGAACACCAGTGAAACCAGTTCGGCCAGCGACGAACCCATCGCCGCTCCGGCAATTCCATAGGCAGGAAAGCCCAGTTTGCCGAACACGAGAATATAGTTGAACACCACATTCGAAAGGACCATCACTATAGAATTGAGTGTCAGCGTTTTTGTCTGAGTCGTACCGACATAGAAGGCACGGAACATGGCGCAGGCAAACGAGAAGAAAAAGCCGTAGACACGCCAGTCGATATAGTCGACCGCCTTGTCGCGCACCTTGTCGGAAGCAATCATCCACGACAGAATTTCATCGGAAAAAAGTTGCGACAGGGTGAAAAACAGCGTTGCCAGTCCCAACAGGAAAAACAGTCCCTGATAGAACACGCCGCCAATCTGGGCGTAGTTGCCCTCTCCGTTTCGCCGCGCCATCAGAATCTGCGCACCGATACTGAAACCGAGCCCCGCCATGAATATCACCAGAAAGTACACGCCGGCAATGGCCGAAGCGCCCAGCTCGATTTCGCCCACACGTCCCATAAAAGCCGTGTCAGTCAAACCAATGAGCTGTTCCATCACCAGACTAATCAATATCGGATAGGCTATCAACCATATTTTTTTATACGAAAACTGTTCCATACCGCAACTTCATTTCACAAAAGTACGAATAAAAAGTGATAAACAGAAAAATGTAGCAAAGTTATTGGCAGATAGGCGTTTTAGGAAGATGGCTTGAAAAAATGAAAGACAGAAAAAGCAATGAAAAAGCCAAGTTAGGACATCGCAGCGTTACCAATTCGTGACCATGCCCAAAACAGGTTATGACGAGGTTGGAAGAATATAGAAAACACTAACTTCCAGTGAGTTACTAACAACTCACGCAAGAAAATGCGGCATGAACGAGAATTGCAGTATTCCTCAATGATTTGCGTAACGACGAAGGATTCTTCACGAACTAAATTTGAAACCAAAAAAATTTTAGAACGATGAACACCGACCTGCTGGACAAGGCGAAGCTGGAAAAGAAGATTGCCTCGCTGGAGGGTGAACGCAAGTCCTTCAGCAAGGGCAGGCGCGAATCCGAACTGAAACTGGAGGGCAAGAC
>ULSJ01007539.1_pt1 | contig 16176 bp, 12 predicted proteins | sample 1956291 | NCBI WGS metagenome assembly ULSJ01 (sample SAMEA4835705, study PRJEB28245) | human gut metagenome | biome: gut microbiome; material: fecal sample | place: Denmark | collected 2008 | reverse complement strand
TAGCCGTATCCGGCCGACTGTTTGCACCCGTTGAGCAACAGCATCATGTTTGGGAACTGTCGTGTATTGCAAAGTTCTTCGATATCCGGGAGCATGCGGCGGTCAAGCAGTCCTACACGGATGGCGAAAACCGTACGGTCGGCAACACGGGCAATAATTGACGTGTCAGCGATAATACCTGCAGGAGGACAGTCGAGCAACACATAGTCGTAGCGTTTTTTGAGTTCCGCCGTCAGCTCTTCCAGCTTTTTGTCCAGTAGCAGTTCCGAAGGATTCGGAGGAAGCGATCCGGTCGGGATGATGTCAAGGTTTTCGATGCCACCTGCATTTTTGATGATAATGCTATCTATTAACGCTTGATGGTTGAGAAAAGTTGCGACACCTTTGCTCGGCGAGTTGACAAATTTGCTGAGCGTGCCTTTTCGTATGTCGAGGTCAACGACTACAACTTTCTTCCCTTTCAGAGCCTGGCTGGCTGCTATGTTGATGGTGTTGAACGTTTTGCCGCTTCCGGCGTTGAACGATGTCATCAGCAGTACTTGTGTTTCCGAAGCCGTGTTGAGAATGAAGTCCAGATTGGTGCGAATCACGCGGAAAGCCTCGTTGGCAATGTCGCGTCCATGGTCCACGACGAGAACTTTCGGCTTGTCGTCGGTCTGTTTCTTTGACAGCCATTTGGCGAAGAATCCGTTGCTTGACTTTCCGATTTGTGGCACTTCGCCGATGATAGGAGCCGGCAGGTGTTCAATGTCCTTGCGCCCTCTGACTGTTGTGTCCATCATATTCATCAGGAACATGTATCCATAAGGAATTGCCAGACCGAGCAACAGTGCGACGGCAAGAATAATCGGTTTTTTCGGGGATATCGGGGCCGAATCGCCGCTTGCCGGTTTGAGCAGACGCGTATTGTTGACCACGATGTTGGACGACAACTCGTTTTCTTCCCGCTTTTGAAGCAGGTACAGATAGAGTTCTTCCTTAATTTTCTGCTGGCGTTCAATTGATAATAGTTCCCTTACTTTGCCGGGGTTTTCCGTTATGCGGTTAGAAATCTTGTTTTCCTGTGCAGCAAGGTGGTCGACTTGAATTTGCAATGTGTTGATCAGATTGTCGACCGATTGGAGGATGGTTGACCGCATCAGAGTCAGTTGCTTGTTCAGATCGTTGACAAGCGGATTGTTGTCGCTGCTACTGTCGACAAATCGTTGGCGTTCAAGCAGCAGCTTGTTGTATTCGGCAATTAGACTTTCAACATTGTCGTTCTCAATGCCTGAGTTGGAGGGGAGCAGTTCGAACGCTTTTGTCTGGTCGACAAGATATTCGCGGATGAATTTGGCTATTGAAAGTTGATTATTCATGTTGAATGCTTCTGAAGAATAGCGGCTTGATTCTTCCGTCACTTGTGCTGTTTCGGCCGAAATGTCGAGCAGTTTGTTCTGACTCTTGAATTTCTCAATGTCGGTATCGACGAGTCCCAATTCCTTTTCAATGACAATCAACCGTTCGTTAATGAATTTCGATGTGTTGAGCGACGATTGGCTCATATAGGCAATCCAGTCCTCATTATATACATCCAACAGCGTGTTCAGCACATCCTCGGCACGTTTTTCCGAAGTGTCGGTTATGGAGAAATTGATTACGGTCCCTTTTTTGTCAGCGAGTTCAGCTGTCAGACTGTTAAGATATTTTTTTGCGGTGAGTGCCGTCAGCGTGTGTCCTACGTAGATGGGGCTTTCAAAGTTTTCGTTGTAGAGGAGCGTCGGATTGACGGTGACGTCGCCAATCGGAGTCTTTTGCGTGACACCGGGTTTTGCCGTTATGCTCTCACTTTCAATGTCTTTCCCGTTGGCTTTAAAATCGCTTAGGATTAGCTGTTGATTGTCTTTACTTACTTTGAACGAAAATGAAGATAGCTTTTCCCCGTCTATTTTTTCCGGAGAATTGGCGAACGTGACGGTGATGGGTGATTGCCCGTACCAGTCGGTCAGTCGTCCTATCCAATTCTTGCTGGTATAGGTAGTGTTAAGCCCGAGCCGTTCCACCACTTCTTCCATCAGAATAGGGGAGCGGAATGCTTCAATTTCGTTATATACATCGATGCCGGTGTTGAACATGCCCAAGTCTTCAAATGCTGCCAATTCTCCAATTTGTGACTGCCCCTGGGCATTGGAGCGAATCATTACGCTGGATTCCCGTTTGTAAACCGATTGGCTTCGGTAGATGTAGACTGTTGCCAACAGCAGGCAAACGATAACTGACAATGCGATGAAAAGCTTGTGGCTGAAAGTCCAGGAAATGATGTCGCTGATTTGGATGTCGCTACTGCTTTCTGTTGTTGGTTGATAACTGGTTTTGTTGTTCTCTTCCATTTGTTGAAAATACTTTTGTTAGTTAAGAAGATTTACAATAAGGACACCTACCGACGACAGTAATGACGCAATAGAAATCCAAAGACTTACAGATTTTATGTTGTTCTCGTTGATGGTTGATTGTCCGGCTTTTACCTTGTTCGGCTGTACATAAACGATGTCATTTTGTTTCAAGTAGTAAACGGGCGAATTGAACAAGTCGGTAGAGCGCAAATCGACATGATAGGTGGTCCGGGTGTTGTTCTCTTCACGAATGACATATACTTGGTCGCGGCGTCCGAAGATTGTCAGGTCTTTTGCCATGCTGAGCGCTTCCAGAATCGTGACCTTGTCGCCTTCGATTTTGTAAGAACCGGGGTTTGTCACTTCCCCGAGGATAGATATTTTAAAGTTCATGAATTCCACGGTGACAACCAGATCTTTCAGCAAATCGCGGCGGATGATTTCTTTCTTGATTTTTTCCTGTAGCTGCCATCTCGTACATCCGGCCGCTTCTATTTTCCCCAATATGGGAAAGTTGATAAATCCTTGCTCGTCGACCACATATCCTAACAGCCTTTGCTGCTGCCCGCCCGACACAATTTCGGAACCTGCCTGATAACTGACAACAGGAAGGTTGAACATGGATGCCAGTTGGGGATCTTTGCTGGAAACGATAATCGACAGCATGTCTTTAGGCTGCACGACAATGCCGTGACTGGAGTCGACCTTTTCTTTCTCTCCGGTTTGGATGTCCTGAAGATAGACGATTTCTTTTGAAGTGTTGCACGATGTCGCAATTAGCAGACAAAGGCAGCTGATGATGCTGATTTTTAAGCGGTTTATCATTATGGGGATATTTGTCGTTTGAATATAGGTTTAAGTATGTTGCAGATTGAAGCAATATCTGGGGTCGCCAGATTTTCTTACAATATGGCTAAAATATACTTTATTTGTTTGATATACAAGTGATAGCATGAAAAAGTACACTCTATCCCAGAATGTATTTGTTCCAATTACAAAGTTAGTAAAAAAAACACAAATAAAAGCGGTTCTGTTCATTTGTGTAGTCGGATTGTTTATAAAAGTTGTTAAAATGGCATTTTCACAGAATAGTTGCGCTTTGAGTTCATTTGGGAATGTTTTTTACCTGAAATACATAGGTGCTGTCCTTTCCTGCTTTTTCTTTTGCCTGTATGATGTAGAGGCAGTTTTCGTAAGCTTCGTTGACGAGGGTGGTGACACCGAGAGTTTCCAGATAGTTTTTGGTTAGTTGGCTGTCGAGGCGATTTGCCTGTTCGTACAGATCCTTTATGCGCAGGGCATAGTTATAAGTCTGTTCAAAGTCCAGCAAAGGTTCGGACGTCAGCGAGATATAGGCTATGGCAAGCTTTGCCGATTCTATGGCCCCCATTTGTCGCTTTTGGCTTGCATACAGATTTTCGGCCTTTATTCGGGCTTTTTCCCATTCTTCTCTTTTGATGGCCTGCTCAATTTCCGACAGGCTGGCTTCCGTTGTCGTTTCCTGTCGGACACCCGTATCCTGTTCGGTCTTTGCCGGTGTGCAAGAAATGGTGGCCAGAATCGAGAGAATGAAAATGTATTGTAACGCTTTCATGTAGGTTGTTTTCTGCAAAATTAAGGAAAATGAGGAACATCTAAGTTCTGATTTGATTCAAAAGAATACGATTTTAAATCTTCTTGCCGTTTCTGGGCGACAACGGATAATCTCGTTTCTGTGAGTTGCATAAGTGAATGACCTTATGTGTAACATATTGTGTTATAGTGATATAGTAAGACGTGTTGTGTTTTTGTTGTAGGGGCATGTGAGTTTCTGTGAATCATTTTTGGCGCCTTTTGGAAGAGAACGTGTATAAATTTGTCTCAATAAACTATTAAAATTTAAAACTATGAAGAAGAAACTATTACTAATGTTTGTTTTTGTTTGCGCCTCCTTCCTTTATGGAGTCGTTAATGCGCAGACGTATGAAGGTTTTATCGGCGCTGACGACTGGCAAACAGTTGGAACGCCTCAAGGCGCTACCGAGGGCTATGCTCCCGATTTCAGCTATCAGATTTCAGCTGCCGAAGATGGAAAGTTGCAGGTGACGGTTGATCTGTCTGCAACATGTGTCGGACTTGTGCCGCAGTTGTTTGTCAATGGTGGTCGTTTGATGGATTTGAACCCTGTTGCCGGCAGTGCTTCGCAGTTTTCCAACACAACACCAGATGCATACGAAATTGGAGAAACATTGAGCATCAGTTTTTATTTTGCCTATGCTGGTGGTGCTTCCGGCACTAATCCGTTTGACTATGTAGTTGGCAGTGTAAATGAAACATTGGACGATAGCGAAGCTCCTGTGGTTTCAATGCTTGAGTTGGAAGGCGTGTCGTCGACGAAAGCTGATGTGCGTTTGCTTGTCAATGATAATGTGGCATCGTCTGTAAAGGTGGAGTTTTCTGTTGACGGTTTTTCTTCTGTGCTGCAAAGCCAAAAGGTGGCTGTAGGAACGGTAACAGTCTGCACCTTGTCAGGTTTGACACCGGCCACTGCGTATGATTTGGCTGTGCGTGCTACCGATGATGCCGACAATGTCAGCGAAGTAAAAACTTTGCCGTTCTCTACGCTTGATGCTGATGCTGAAAGCTATTATTATGGTGTCGTGGCTTCTGCCGATGAGTGGAATGAAAAAGGTGGAGATTACACACCGGTTATCAATTACGTGGTAAAAACAACTGCCGACAATAAATTGGAGTTTACATTGACTCTGGATTCCGGCATGACGGGACTTGTTAATCCTGAAATTTGGGTTAACGGTGTGAACACGGCAACAGCGCCTACAGGTGAAGAGTTGACTTATACCGGTATCACTGAGGCTGCTTTTGAACGTGGAACGACCGTGAATTTCTATTTCCGTCTGGTTCATAGCGGCGGTGTTTCTTCTACACAATCTATTCTGTTTGAAGTAGGAAGTGCCAACGAAAAGCCGGCCGAAGATGTTGAAGCTCCTGTCTTGAATTCCGTAACTGCGGGCAATGTTACTGGCTATTCGGCTGATATTACAGTCAATGCAACCGACAACCAGTCTGCATCGTTGACGGTTGAAGTTGCTTCCGATGAAGCGTTTGAATCGGTTTTGGCTACTTCTCGTGTTGCTTCCGGTGAAGACGGTGTCTGCACGTTGGACAACTTGTCGCCGCTGACCGAATATACATTGTATGTTCGTGTTTCTGACCTTGCCGGAAATGTGAGTGATGTGAAGACTGTTACATTCACCACATTGGAACCTGCCGATGCCGTTACTTTTGTAGGCAGTATCGCTGTCGACGGATGGGCAGTGACCGGAACTCCGAAAGGCGAAGAGGAAGTGTTTGCTCCTTCTGTAAGCTATGAAATTGTAACAACTCGTGAAAACCGTTTGCAGTTCCGTCTGTCGCTTGACCGTGTTTGTGTCGGTATGGGTGTGGAAGTGTGGATCGGTGGCGAACAATTCTTCGGTTTGCAGCAGCCGGCAGCTGAAAATGCGGTAAATATATTTGAAGGTGAAAACAGCCGGAGCTATCCACGCGGTACGAAGCTGAATATCCGTTTCCGCTTCCCGTTCACCGGCGGAGTTTCCGAAACCAAGCCGTTTGAGTTCGAGGTTGGTTCGAAGTCTGGTGGTTCTTCGGTTGAAAATTTTGCTGCTGATGCCGTTCGCGTTTCAGGTTCAAACGGTGAATTGCGCATCTGCGGCGCTTCAGGCAGCCAATGTGTAGTATATGATTTGTCTGGCCGTGTCGTGATGAATTGCCTTGTCGATGGTGAGGATGCAGTCTATTCTTTAAATAAAGGTTTGTATGTCGTAGTGGTTGGTAGCAGTGTGAGCAAAGTTGTTTTATAAGCTTGCCTGTTTTGAAAAGAAGCCGGGTGCAGGGTATCCTGTGCCCGGTTTTTGTATTTTTTAAGTTTCCAAAACGTCTTGGATGTAAAAATATGACATATATCATTTTTATATATGATTCTTAGCTGTTACTTTGTAAATTAATGTCGGGAATCCGGATGCAATAATAGCAACTACGAGAAAAAGCGATTTTTTTTGAAAAAAGTGGAGAAAAAATTTGCGGAATCAAAAATTCGTTGTACCTTTGCATCGCTTTCGGGAACGAAACGGGCGTTTAGCTCAGCTGGTTCAGAGCATCTGCCTTACAAGCAGAGGGTCGGCGGTTCGAATCCGTCAACGCCCACACTAAGGAGAACGACATTGCCGTTCTCCTTTTTTTGTTTTTCATTGTCGTGTTTGGATTGCGGGATATGCGCAGTATAACTGTATGCTGTGTGGGCTATGAAAGCGTAGGCTTTATATGTGTTAAAAAATCATGACAGAAAATTGATAGTCGACGTTTGTTTGTAACATGTCTATTCTGCTTGTCGTTATTCATGATAATGTCTAATATTGTAAAATTGGAAACCTGTAATATATATTTTTGTAAATGAATAAGATGTTTTTGCGGAAGATGGCTGTGTCATTGCTGGCGGTCCTGTTGCCGGCAGTCGCTTTCGGGCAGGCAAACAGCGATTCTACAGTGTATTTGAATCTGGACAAGGCTCTTGAGATTGCTCTTGCTTCCAGCCCTGTGGTAAAAGTTGCCGATAAGGAGATTACCAAGCAGGAGTATTCGAAAAAAGGAGTGTTGGCGAATTTGTTTCCTACCGTAGATTTTAGTGCCAACTATAACCGTACGATCAAAAAGCAGGTGATGTATATGGATGCAGGTATGTCAGGAGGTATGGGCGGCAATACGGAAGCTGGTTTTGAAGTAGGTCGAAGCAATACGTGGTCGGCCGGATTTTCGGCATCTATGCCTATCGTTTCGGCTACGTTGTGGCAGCAGTTGAGTGTTTCTGCCGATGCGGTCGAACTGGCAGTAGAACAGTCGCGCTCTTCAAAACTTTCCATGGTCAGCCAAGTGAAACAGGCTTACTATGGAGTGCTGCTTGCCAATGATTCCTATAAAGTGTTCAAGGAAACTTACGACAACGCCATGGAAAACTACATTGACGTTAAGCAAAAATATGACCAGGGACTTGTGTCGGAGTATGATTTGATTCGTGCTAATGTGAGTGTGAAAAATGCTGAGCCGAACATGTACGACGCTGAGAATTCCATCGTGCTTGCAAAATGGCGTCTGAAAGCCCTGATGGGTGTGGATTTGGACATGCAGATTGAATGTGAGGGAAATCTGATGGATTATGTCGATCGTCTGTATGCCGACTATATGTCGGTGGATACGACCATGATTGCCGGCAACAGTTCTTTGCGCCAGTTGGATATTCAGCACAGTCAGTTGGTGAAGTCGAAAAAAATAGCGCAGGCTGCCTACTATCCTTCTTTGAACTTGTCGTTTTCCCATCAGTGGATGGCCATGTCCGACAATTTTAAATTCGGTGACTATCGCTGGAACCCGTATACCACATTGGGCGTCAGCCTCAATATTCCTATCTTCTCGGGAGGCAGCCGTTATAGCAATGTGAAGCAGTCGAAGATACAGCTTGAACAGTTGGAACTCAACCGCATAGATACGGAACGTAACCTTATGGTGGCTGTCCGTCAGTATGTCGACCAGATGAAAACGTCCATCAAGCAGTATCAGGCATCGTCGGAAGGTGTGAGCGAGGCCCAAAAGGGTTATGATATTGCCTTAAAGCGTTACGATACGGGTGCCGGAACATTGTTGGAAATCAATGATTCCCAGCTGGCATTGACCGTTTCGCAAAACAACCGCAATCAAGCCATTTATTCGTTCCTGGTGGCAAAGGCGTCGCTCGACGAAACGTTGGGCACAGACTATGTCGCAGAATAATTTATTCCCCAATCCAAGAAAAATAATAAAACAAACGATATGAAATTTTTTCAAACAATCAGCAGTAAAGGTCTGTTGTCGGCAGTTTTGTGCATGTCGGCGGCGTTGACAGCTTGCTCCGGCGGCGATAAGGCAGCCACGGAGGGGCAGGCGGAAGAAGCGGTGAAGGTTCAGGTAGCCAAAAGTGATTTCCGCCCGGTGGAACAGTTGAACGTCTTTAGTGGTACGGTAGAGGCCGAAGTGGTCAACAACATTGCCCCACAGTCGCCCGTGCGTATCAAGAAAATTTATGTGGAAGTGGGCGACCATGTGCGTGCCGGTCAGAAGTTGGCCGATATGGACCCGGCCAATCTTGACCAGGTGAAGCTGCAGATGGAAAACAACGAAGTGGAATTCAAGCGTGTCGACGAATTGTATAAAATCGGCGGAACTTCCAAATCCGAATGGGATTTGAAGAAGATGAACTACGATGTGGCCAAACGCAATTATGAAAATCTTTTGGAAAATACGGCGTTGGTCAGTCCGATAAGCGGTGTCGTTGTTGAGCGTAACTATGACTCTGGCGATATGTATTCAGGCGGAAACCCGCTTTACCGCGTAGAAAAAATCCGTCCGGTGAAACTGAAAATCAACGTATCCGAGGTGCTGTTTACCAAAATCCACAAGGGGATGGAGGTGGATGTGCAGTTTGATGTCTACGGTGACGAGAAATTCAAGGCCACTGTCAACATCATATATCCAACAATCGATCCGACAACACGCACATTCCCCGTGGAACTCAAGATTGCCAATGCTGACGAACGTGTGCGTCCGGGTATGTTTGCCCGCGTGACGCTCTGCTACGATGTGGTTGACCGTGTCGTTGTGCCCGACCGTGCCGTTCAGAAACTGACCGGCTCAGGCGACCGTTATGTCTATGTCGTAGAAGGTGGTAAGGCTGTTTACCGTAAAGTGGAACTTGGACAGCGTATAGGGACCGAATATGAAATCCTTAGCGGTGTCAACAAGGGCGAAACCGTGGTTATTACCGGTCAGACTCGACTTAAGGACGGTTCGCCGATTGAAGTTACTACAGTTCAGGACAAAACAGACAATAAATAGCTATGAGTGTATATCAGGCGGCCGTAAAAAGGCCGATTACCACAATATTGATTTTCATGGGAATTGCCATTATGGGGCTTTTCTCGCTGAGCAGGTTGTCCATCGACTTGTTCCCGGAAATCGAGACCAACTCCATCATGGTGATGACCACCTATTCGGGTGCGAGTGCGGAGGATATCGAAACGAACGTGACCCGTCCGTTGGAGAATGTCCTGAACGGTGTGAGCGACTTGAAGCACATTACTTCCAAATCGCGTGAAAACATTTCGCTCATCACTTTGGAATTCGAGTATGGTATTGACATTGATGTTGCCACCAACGACGTGCGCGACAAGCTTGACCAGGTGACTACCCTGCCCGACGGGGCAACGACTCCGATTTTGTTCAAGTTCGGAACGGAGGATATTCCTATCCTTATCCTGTCGGTGACAGCCGACGAAAGTATGTCGGGATTGTATAAAATCCTTGACGACAACGTCGCCACTCCGCTGGCACGTGTTTCCGGCGTGGGTACGGTTTCTATTTCCGGTTTGCCGGAACGTGAGATTCAGATTCTGTGTGACCCGTACAAACTGGAAGCCTATGGCATTTCAATTGAAACGCTTGGCCAGGTGATTGCCAACGAAAACCGCAATGTGCCGGCCGGTTCCATTGATATCGGTTCGAATGTTTATTCCATGCGTGTGCAGAAGGAATTTACCGATGTCAACGAAATGTTGAATCTTGTAGTGGGTTATTCCAACGGCGCGTCGGTTTATCTCCGTGATGTGGCCCGAATTATCGATGCTCCCGAAGAACGTGCGGAAGAATCCTATACAAACGGCTCGAAGGGCGGTATGATTGTCATTCAGAAGCAGGCCGGTGCCAACTCGGTGGATATTGCCAACGAAGTGAAGCGCCGTTTGCCGCAGATTCAGAAGACATTGCCTTCCGATGTGGAAATCGGCGTGATTGTCGATACCTCCGACAATATTATTCTTACGATTGAGTCCTTGAAGGAAACCATCATTACCACCATGTTGATTGTGAGCCTTGTGGTGCTGTTGTTCCTCGGACGATGGCGTGCTACGTTTGTGATTGTGCTCACTATCCCGATTTCTTTGCTGGCGGCATTGATTTATTTGTTGGCATCGGGCAACACGCTGAATATCGTGTCCATGAGTGCCTTGTCAATCGCTATCGGTATGGTGGTCGACAACGCGATTGTGGTGTTGGAGAACATTACCACCCATATAGAGCGGGGTAGCCGGCCGCGGCAGGCTGCCATGTTTGCAACCAATGAGGTGGCTATTTCCGTTATGGCGTCTACGCTGACCACGATTGCCGTGTTCCTGCCGTTGACCATGATTGAAGGTATGGCCGGTGTGATGTTCGGCCAGTTGGGTTGGATGGTAACGATTATCCTTACTGTCTCCACAATCGGTGCCATTACGCTTACTCCGACACTCTGCTCGTTGATGCTGCGTTTGTCCGACAAGCGGAACCTTTTCCAAAAAATGGTTTCCGACCCGTTCGACAGAGGCTTGAAGAAGGTGACCAATGCATATGGCCGTTTGCTTCGCTGGTGTGTAGGCCACCGTACGCTGACTATTGGATTCATGCTGACGCTGTTCGTGGTGTCGACATTCATTCTTTTCCCGTTGATTAAGACGGAATATTTCCCGACACAGGATAATGCTCGTATCAGTATGACCGTGAAACTCCCGACCGGAACGCGTCAGGAAATCACACGTGACCTGGCGATGCGCATTACCGAACAGTTCCGTAAAAAATACCCGGAAATCGAGAACATCAACTTCTCGGAAGGTCAGGCCGGTGAGGACAACGTGTTCGGTAACCTTTCCGACAATGGTAACAATATCATCAAATACAATATCCGTACCTGTACGTCAACCCAGCGCGACCGTTCGCTGACGGAAATCTGCGACGAAATGCGTAAGGATTTGGCCGAATATCCTGAAATCCGCACATTCCAGGTGCAGGAAGGCGGTGGTCAGGGCGGTGCCGGCGGTCAGACCGCGGTCGACATCGAAGTCTATGGCTACGACTTTGCCAAGGGCGATGCGCTGGTTGCCGACATTGCACAGCGTATGCGTAAAGTGGCAGGCTGTTCGGAAGTGAACATCAGCCGTGACGAATATACGCCGGAATACCGTGTGGATTTCGACCGTGAAAAGCTGGCGCTCCACGGACTGAACATGTCGACGGCCGCCACTTATCTGCGAAACCGTATTAACGGTAATGTGTCGTCCTACTATCGTGAGGACGGTGACGAATACGATATCCGTATCCGTTACGACCGTAAGTTCCGCGAGTCTATTGAAGATATTGAAAACATCACCATCTACACTCCGTCGGGACAGGGCGTGAAGATTCGCGACCTCGGACAGGTGGTTGAGGCACAGTCGCCTCCTACAATTGAACGTAAGGACCGTCAGCGTGTCATCACCGTTTCCTGTGTTGTCGGACACGGATATGCGATGAGTGATATTGTCACGGCAGCGCGCAAGGTGATGGACGAAGTGGAAATGCCTACAGGCTTCAACTGGCAGTTTGGCGGTACGTTCGAGGACCAGCAGGATACATTCTCCGACCTCTTTATGCTGATGGCGTTGATTATCGTTTTGGTATTCATTATCATGGCGTCGCAGTTTGAGTCGTTGACCTATCCGTTTGTCATCATGTTCTCTATCCCGTTTGCCTTGACGGGTGTGTTCATCGGTTTCTTTGTGACCGGAACACCTATGGGCGTTATGGCATTGTTGGGCGTATTGATGCTGGTGGGTATCGTGGTGAACAACGGTATTGTGCTCATCGACTACATCATGCTTTGCCGTGAGCGCGGACTGGGCATTGTGCACGCTGTTGTCACTTCCGGCAAATCGCGTCTCCGTCCTATCCTGATGACTACGCTTACCACTGTCTTCGGTATGATTCCTATGGCAATGGGTACGGGCGAAGGTTCGGAAATGTGGCGCTCGTTAGGTTTGTCAGTGGCTTGGGGTCTTTCGTTCTCCACATTGATTACCTTGATTATCATTCCTACGATGTACAGTTCGTTTGCCGCCCGTGGCGTGAAACGCAAACGTAAAAAGGAATTGAAAAAGATTTCAGCAAACAAATAAAAGTGAAGAAACAATGAAAGCAGTTTTTGTATCTTTCAATCAGGCGCATCTTGAAGATGTCAATTTGGTAATGCTGCGATTGGGCTTGAAGGGCTTTACCGGATGGGAAACCCTTATCGGTGCCGGCTCGAACAGCGGAGAACCGCATTTGGGTTCGCACGCCTGGCCGACGCTCAACAGTGCCTATATGTTGATGGTGCCCGACGAGCTGGTCGACAGTTTATTTGCTGAACTGAAGAAGGTGGATGACGACAGTCCTCAATTGGGATTGCGCGCTTTCTGCTGGACGGTGGAGCGCTCCCTGTAGTGCGAAATGTTGGATTGCCACTGAATGGCTGTTGCCGGTGGCATCTTTAAATAATTTGAGCGGAATATGTGGGAATTTTTCTGCATATTCCGCTTTTTTATGGCAATTCGACAAATTTTTCTTTGAAAATAGTTGGTTATTAATAGGAATGTTGTATATTTGTGTAGTGTATACAATAAAACTGTATAATTATGAAAGACGAATCAAAGAAATTCTTGTTGATGGAGAAGGAAATACCGGAAGCATGGTATAACATTATGGTCGATATGCCTGTAAAACCGCGTCCGATGTTGAATCCTGCCACAAAAGAGCCGTTGAAGGCTGAAGACTTGTATCCTTTGTTTACAGAGGCTGTTGCAAACCAGGAAATGAACACAACCGACCGTTGGATTGAGATCCCGGAGGAAGTGCGCGACATGTACAAGATTTGGCGTCCGACACCTTTGGTTCGTGCACGCGGACTGGAAAAAGCTTTGGACACTCCGGCTCACATCTATTTCAAGAACGAGAGTGTCAGCCCGGTCGGCTCCCATAAGTTGAATTCCGCTATCGCCCAGGCCTATTATGCCAAGAAGCAGGGCGTGACGAACATTACAACGGAAACGGGTGCCGGACAGTGGGGTGCGGCATTGTCGTTGGCAGCCAAGCACTTCGGACTGGCGCTTGCCGTATATATGGTAAAGGTGTCCTACAATCAGAAGCCTTACCGCCGTTCTATCATGCAGACTTATGGTGCCGAGGTCATTGCCTCGCCGAGTATGTCGACTAAGGCCGGGCGGAAGATAATTACCGATAATCCGAATTATCAGGGCTCTTTGGGAACGGCCATTTCGGAAGCGGTAGAGTTGGCTATGTCTACTCCCAACTGCAAGTATACGCTGGGGTCGGTGATGAATCACGTAGCGCTCCATCAGACGGTTATTGGTCTTGAGGCCGAAAAACAGATGGCAATGACCGGAGAATATCCCGATGTGGTTATCGGCTGTTTTGGCGGCGGAAGTAATTTCTCGGGTATCTCGTTCCCGTTCCTGCGCCATAACTTTACCGGTGAACACAACACACGTTTCATTGCCGCAGAACCGTCGTCCTGTCCGAAACTGACACGCGGTGTGTTCCAGTATGATTACGGCGATGAAGCCGGCTACACGCCGCTGATTCCGATGTGTACGTTGGGGCATAATTTTGCACCTGCCAATATTCATGCCGGTGGTCTGCGTTATCACGGAGCAGGGGCTATTGTCAGCCAGTTGAAAGAAAACGGCTTGATTGACGCCGTCGATATTCCTCAGTTGGAAACATTTGCCGCAGGTACGCTTTTTGCACAGACGGAAGGCATCATTCCGGCTCCGGAATCGTCGCATGCCATTGCCGCCGCTATCCGCGAAGCCAAGAAGGCAAAGGAAGCAGGCGAGAGTAAGGTGATACTGTTCAACCTGTCGGGGCATGGGCTCATTGACATGGCGTCCTACGATATGTACTTGTCCGGCGATCTTGCCAACTATGAGGTGACCGATGAAATGGTGCGTGAAAATACGAAGGATTTGGAAAAGTTGATATAGAAACGGCAGTCTTGCTGTTAAACCCAAAGCGGTCATTAGACCGCCAAACAAGGTTGGGCTGTTGACGGTATGCTTTTGTTGGTTCTTTAATAGTCTTCCGCACTGCAGTCGGCATCTTGTTTCCTGCTTTTTCTCGATGTAGCCCGCTACATCTTCGACAAAGACAGAAATCAATCTACCTGACAGCAGCACGAAATCCACCATAAAGTCTAATGACCGATTTGGGTTAAAATGAAAGGCATTCTTCTCCGACTCGCTCGGGAAAGAATGCCTTTTTGCGTGTGGCAGAATTGCCTTTGTGTGCACGCAATACTGCTACGGCGTCAATATCTCATGTTTCCGCAGTCGCGCGGAACTTGTTTTAGAAAGGAACAGGCATCACTGCCTGATTTTTTACACTTCTTCATTGCGGTTGTCGTAAAAATCCCATACGTCTACGCCGTTGTCAGTCCATTAGTTGTCCGACGGGCTTCAGCCCGAAATCTACATATAGTCTAAAATATCCCAGAACGTCGTTGGCAACAGTACGTTCGTAACATCGTAAGCCGCTTTGAAAAGCGGAGCAATTTCTGTATCTTTAAATCCTGCTATGCCGCAGCCGATGCGGGTGACAAGGAATTTCAGTTCCGGATGGTTCCGTGCATAGTCAAAAAAATCATTCACATAGGGGACGATTGTTTCCACGCCTCCCTGCATTGTCGGGATGGCATAGCACCGTCCTGTCATTCCCACTCCCGTGCCCGGTTCCGCCCCGAAGCGGTCCATCGCGTAGCGTGCCGCGCCGCCGTTGTGCATTCCCCGCAGATTGCTGCCGAACACGAACACTTCGTCGGGTTCGAGCGTGATGATTTTCGCCCTTGAAACGCGCGGACGGCCTTTGACTTCGTCGGAAAAGCGGTCGAACCTCCGGCAGGCGGCCGTCATTTCGGCAGGAAGGCGATTGGATGCCAGTGCCATCAGATAGTCGGGGATGTGGCGGTAGAAGGCATAGGCCATCGGTGCCGCTATGGCTCCCATCGTGTCGGCATCGCCACCCATCGAATAGCACAGTTTCAGGCAGTCCTCAAAACTGTTTGACTCCAGAAAGCAGAGAATCGACTGCGGTACCGTTTCCTGGCAGGTCTCGTTAAACCGGTAGGACGGACGCAGGCTGTCGAGTTTTGCGTCTGCATAGTGCGGGTAGTAGGTGCGCAGCACATTTTCACGGACAAATTCCTTGTCTTTTCCTTCCATCAGGTGGTAGATGCAGAGGGCTGTCGCTACAGCTCCCTTGATGCCTTCCGGGTGATTGTGGGTGAAATGGGCGGATGCCGTGGCCAGATGAATGCATTCGTCGGCCGAACGGGCACTGAATCCCACCGCCGAACAGCGCATGGCGGAACCGTTGCCGAAGCTGTTGTAGGGCGCTCCGCCGCCGTTTCGCAGCCATTGGAGGAACATTCCTCCGTAGCCTCTTCCCGGATAGCGCCGGCACCATTCCAGTGTGGCGTCGGCCATGGTCTTTCCTGACATCAGCGCGTCGGCCACGGCCAGCGTACACACCGTATCGTCGGTGAAGTCCGAACGGCTGTCGGTCAGGTTGATTTTGCTATAGTTGCGTTCCGGACTAAATTCATAGACAGAGCCGCATATATCACCTATTATGGTAGAATAGAGCAGATTTTTCATTGAGTTCTATCATTAAAATAAGTTAAAATTCCAAACGCATCCCTTTTTCTTTCAGTTCCCAGTATTTTTCTTCATTGAAAGAGTAGAGCTGTGAGGCCCGGCCGCCGGTGGCTATTTTTTCATTGGTAGGCTCTACAATGCCCAGCGACAGGATTTTCTTGTTGAAATTCCTGCGGTCGAATTTCACGTCGAGAATGCTTTCGTAGAGCCGTTGCAGTTCCGAC
>ULSJ01070706.1_pt1 | contig 16415 bp, 14 predicted proteins | sample 1956291 | NCBI WGS metagenome assembly ULSJ01 (sample SAMEA4835705, study PRJEB28245) | human gut metagenome | biome: gut microbiome; material: fecal sample | place: Denmark | collected 2008 | reverse complement strand
GTTCTGAAGCCGACGAACTTCATTGCGGTAAAAAATGATTTGGAGAAAAAAGGTTTGTTAGGTAAGGCAGATGCCTATACTATGGCTTCCGGAAAATTGGCAGCGATCCTTTATAAGGAAGAAATTGAGCGTGCATTGAAGACTGCCGGTATCAGCGGTTTCCAATTGCTTGATTTGCATGATTTCCCGGGACAGGGTACAGCTCTTGTAGGTTTGTTGAATGCTTTTTGGGAAAGTAAAGGTATCATTACAGGTGCCGAATTCCGAGAATTCTGTTCTCCTGTGGTGCCTTTACTGAAATTCCCGAAAGCGGTTTATACCAATGACGAAACCTTTGAAGCAGAGTTGGAACTTTGTAATTATGGTGCAGGAGAATTGTCCGATAAGACTTTTACTTGGACTGTTTATAATGGCAGTGAAAAGCTTGCTGAAGGTCAAATACCGATGAAGAAAGCTGCGATTGGCTATAATGGAGCTCTTGGTCATGTCAAATTCCCGTTGAATGGTATTGCGAAGGCCGCACGTCTTCAAGTAGTTGTCAGCATGAATGATACGGAATATAAGAACAGATGGAATATCTGGGTATATCCGAAACAACTGAATGTAGAGTTTGGAAATGTGGTTTACACTCGCAACTTTGCACAGGCAAAATCGTTGCTTGCCGAGGGCAAAACGGTATTGTTCAATCCGGACTGGAAGAAAATGAAGGGTATTGAGGGTAAGTTTGTTCCGGTGTTCTGGAGTCCGGTCCATTTCCCGAAACAGGCCGGTACGATGGGCGTGCTTTGCGATCCGACTCATGAGGCATTGGCCGATTTTCCGACCGACAGTCATTCTGATTGGCAATGGTGGGATTTGAATATCAATTCTACAACGTTGATTGTCGACAGCATCAAAGGCGGAGCTCCGATTGTGGAAATGATTGACAATTTCGCCAATAACCGTCGCTTGACATCGCTTTACGAAGGTTCGGTGGGTAAAGGCAAACTGGTAATAGCTACATTCGACTTGAATACAGATCTTGAAAAGCGACCTGTTGCAAAACAAATGCTGGTTTCTGTATTGAACTATATGAACAGTAAAGAGTTCAATCCGCTTGCTATCGAAAATATTGATGTTCTGGCTCCGGCCTTTGGTACTGGAACTGCATCGAAAGATTCTGCAACCGGAATTTATGAATAAAAATGTACCAATTTATAAATATAATAGAAAATGAAAACATATAACAAAGGATTCGTTTATTTCATCTGTTTGGTGTCGGCAATGGGTGGATTGCTGTTCGGATATGACTGGGTGGTCATTGGCGGTGCCAAGCCTTTTTATGAAGCTTATTTTGACATTGCCGGCAACGAAACGATGCAGGCACTCACAATGAGTATTGCATTGTTGGGCTGCCTTTTGGGTGCGACGATGGCCGGTATGTTGGCTGACAAATACGGACGTAAAAAATTGCTGGTAATTTCGGCACTGGTATTTTTCTTGTCGTCATGGGCAACAGGTGCGGCTGAGAATATGACATTCTTTATTGTTGCCCGTCTTGTGGGTGGACTTGCCATTGGTTTGGCTGCTGACTTGTCGCCGATGTATATTGCCGAGGTCGCTCCTACGCAAATCCGAGGAAAACTTGTTACGCTTAATCAGTTGACAATTGTTCTTGGTATTTTGGGCGCTCAAATTGTGAATATGCTTATTGCTGAACCGGTTCCGGCCGATGCAACGGTTGCTGATATCTGTGCTTCATGGAACGGTCAGTTGGGATGGCGCTGGATGTTCTGGGCCGTGTGTGTGCCTTCTGGTCTGTTCTTTCTGTTGGCATTGTTCATTCCTGAGAGTCCGCGTTGGCTTGTTAGCAAAAAGTTAAACGACAAGGCGCATGCGGTTTTGACAAAAGTTGGAGGTGGAGACTATGCTACTTCAGAACTTGAAAGTTACAAGGCCGCCGGTCAGGAGTCTCATGGTGGAAAAGAAGCTCTCAAGGCTTTGTTTTCAAAACGTATGAGCGGAGTATTGCTGATTGGACTGGTTGTGGCCATGTTCCAGCAATGGAGCGGTACGAACGTGATTTTCAACTATGCGCAGGAAATATTCCAGGCTGCAGGCTATGGCATTTCCGATGTGCTGATGAACATCGTGGTTACCGGTATTGCTAACCTTGTGTTTACATTCGTTGCTATTTTCACAGTCGACAAACTTGGACGTAAGACATTGATGATGATAGGAGCCGCCGGTCTTGCCGGTATTTATACAATTCTTGGTCTTTGTTACTTTATGGAGTTTACCGGATTTGTGATGATCGTGCTTGTTGTATTGGCTATCGGTTTTTATGCAATGTCGCTCGGTCCTATTACATGGGTGTTGCTCTCTGAAGTGTTCCCTAATAAAGTGCGTGGTGTCGCTATGGCAGTTTGTACGGCTGCATTGTGGATCGCTTCTTTCTTGCTTACCTATACATTCCCGTTCTTGAACAGCGGTCTTGGTACAGGCGGAACATTTATGCTCTATGCTGTAATTTGTTTCTTCGGTTTTATGTTCGCTTGGCGACGTATTCCTGAAACAAAGGGTAAATCATTGGAAGAATTGGAGAAGGAACTTATTAAATGACAATTATTTAACATTCGCTTATTATGAATAAAATATTATTGGCAGGAGCATTCACCATGCTCCTGGGTAGCGGAGCTTTTGCCCAAGAAAAATGTACAGTGACTTTCGATTATGCCGATTCGCGACAGGAAATTCACAGTTTCGGAGCTTCCGACTGTTGGCGAGCCCAGTATGTGGGAATGTGGCCGGAGGACAAGAAAAATGAAATTGCCGACCTTTTGTTCAGTTCCGAATTCGATGAGTCGGGAAGTCCGAAAGGCATTGGCTTGAGCCTGTGGCGTTTCAACATCGGTTCAGGAAGTCATGAGGCCGGTGAGGCGGGGGGGATTGCCAGTGACTGGCGTCGTACGGAATGTTTTCTTGATAAAGATGGAAACTGGGATTGGACGAAACAGGAAGGCCAGCGTTGGTTCTTGGATGCAGCAAAAAAGCGAGGTGTCCCTTATACATTGGGATTTTCCATTACGGCTCCCTATTTTATGACAAAAAATGGTATGGCTCGTGCCAGCGAGAATACTCCTTATGCCAATATTCGTGATGACCAATACCGCAATTATGCCGCTTTCATGGCTGAAGTGTGCGACCATCTTGGTTTGGATTATCTGAGTCCAATCAATGAGCCGCAGTGGGAATGGGTGGTTTCCCGGCAGGAAGGTATGCAGGCTACCAATGGTGAATGTGCACGCCTGATTCGTCTGCTCGATGAAGAGATGGAGAAACGTCAATCAGATACAAAGATTGTATTCGGAGAAGCAGCCGATATTCGCTATCTGTACAGGGCTGGAACAGACAAGCCGATGCGCGACAATCAAATATCGGAAATGTTTGTGCCTTCGGGCGAACATTATATCGGAGATCTCAAACATGTGGCTAAAACTGTCAGCGGACACTCTTATTGGAGTACATGGCCTCTCGACACGCTTATTACTACACGTAGCCAGTTGCACAAGGCTTTACCTGAGGGCTATTCTTATTGGCAGACAGAGTATTGTCCGATGGAACAGAATTCCGACAATCCCAATGGTGGCGGGCAGCGTGACTTTGGTATGGACTATGCCCTTTACGTGTCGCGCATTATTCATCATGATCTGACAGTGGCGGAAGCCTCGTCATGGCAATCATGGACCGCATTCTCAGAAGCTAACTATAAGGATGTGATGATTTACATTGGTGATGAAACGTTAATCTATCCGCACAAAAAATTGGGCACTAAATTTACAGATACCGGCAAAACAGATGGATATTTCCTTCCAACAAAATATATGTGGGCATTGGGAAACTATAGCTTCTTTGTGCGTCCGGGAATGGTTAGAATGGCCCAGGAAAATGAGCTCTCTGTTAATACTGTAGAAACAGCACGTGAGCTGATGGTGTCAGCTTATGTTGATAAGAATAAAAAGAAAATGGTGTTTGTTTTTGTCAACTATGGCGATACAGACCGTAATGTCGATTTGTCGGTAAAAAATTTACCGAAGAAAATGCATTTGGGTTCACTGAAACGATATGAAACATCAAGCCGTTCTGATCTCAAATACACAGGCTTTTCAGAGGCTGATGCTGTGTATGTCCCAGCACGATCTGTTGTTACGGTTGTGACAGAGTAAGGTAACCATAATATTGATAAAGTTTTTTGCTTTGGTTATCTCTCAATGACGACCAAAGCTTTTTAAATAACATAAAATTTATAGCCATGAATCGTAGAAGTAAACTATTGTATGGAATGACGATGTTGTCGATCGCTCCTATTTATGCTGCTGAACAACCGAATGTGCTGTTTATTCTTTTGGATGATTTCGGTTATCACCAGCTGAGTTGTAATGGTAGTACATTTTTTGAAACACCGAACATTGATCGTTTGGCTTCGGAAGGTATGAATTTCTCGAATGCTTATGCTTCGGCTTCGGTCAGTTCGCCTACGCGTGCAGCACTGATGTCAGGAATGGCGCCAGCACGTACGCACACTACAGACTGGCTCAATGGATATGCTGAACCTCAGAATTCAACACTTGTATGTCCGAATTGGACAAAGGGGCTGTCTGCTGATGATGTTCGGTTGCCTGTTATGATGCAAGACGCCGGTTACACGACTGCCATGATTGGAAAGTGGCATTTAAGCAAGGAGCTCCCTGGATGGGACTTGATAAACCGCAGCGATGGCCCTGATATAACACAGGAGTCGGATTGGCATAATGTGACAAAATATACGGATGCGGCCATTCAATTTATTGATGATTGTGAAAAGAACGGAAAACCATATTTTTGTTATTTGGCGCATAATGCTATTCACACTCCGGAAAAAGAAAAAGAGGATTTAGTTCAGAAATACAGAAATAAACCGGGGGCTACGGAAAAGGGTATGTGGAATCCTGTACAGGGTGCTATGGTTGAAACTGTTGATAAAGAAACGGGACGTCTGCTCGATTGGATGAAAGAAAATGGTTATGATGATAATACGATTATAATATTTTATGGAGACAACGGCCAGTTTACTCCGAATGAAAAAGTTGGTCCGTCGCCATTACGTGGTGGAAAAGTGACACTTTGGGAAGGCGGTGTTCGTGAACCTCTGATTGTGAAGTGGAAAAATCATATTAAAGCCGGTTCCACTTCTGAAGCGCAAGTAATTGCTCACGATTTTCTTCCGACAATCTATGACTTGTGTGGATTGGAAAACAATCAATTTGTCAGTGGCATTGACGGGATAAGCTTTTCTCATGAACTCTTGGGTGAGGAATCGAATGGTGGTCGTGAATATTTGTGCTGGCATTATCCTCATTATCATCCGGAAGCACAGTTCTTGGGCTCTATTCGCAAAGGTGACTGGAAATTGATCGAGAATTTCAATCAGTCGCTATATTTTAACAATGGAGTATTTGAACTTTATGATCTTAATGCCGATCCTGATGAGTCAGAGAATTTGATAAACACAAATCCGGAAAAGGCTGCTGAACTTTATGCTGATTTGCAGGCATGGAGAAAGGAGACAAATGCACAAATGCCCTATATGAAGAATGAGTCGTATGGTGTCGCTCATTTTCAATTCCATCCTTCGGGTGAAACAGTAAAGGTGAACGAATTTGAGCGTCAGCAGAAACTTACGGACGGTATGCAGGCGGATGGTGACGGTACGTTTATGGAAATGCCAGATGGTGGAACATTGTGCTATTACTATGATAAAACAGATGAGTCAGTTCGGAAACTTCGTGTATTGTGTCAAAATACGGGAACATCGGATGTGACATTGCAGTATATACATGGAGAGGAAACGCAGACTCTTACGGTAAAACCAAAGGATTGGGAACAAGTTGAATTTGATGCATCATCTGTTGCTTTAGGTAAAGGGCTTTTCTGGTTAAAGATTGTGGGTGGCTCCTTGAATATTGATAAATGGGTGATGGATGATGGCTCGTGCGAACTTCTGCATGACGGAACGTTGGACGATGTTGAACGTGCGGAATTGGCTATTGCTACTTTTGAAGATGGCTTTGAACCGCTTTATGACCAATTGCAGGGAAATGCTGCCAATCAAGACCCAATGCCGATGGTTGTTGATAATCCTTACATGACAGATGCCAACTCGACGGCAAAATGCCTGTATGTAAAAACCCGTCAGGATGAAGCAAAAGGTATCCCGGCATGGAATGCCAATAATATAATAATCCGATTGAAGGATGCTGTTGAAATAACGGATGAAAATCGTTTTCTGCATATCATGCATTGGAAAGGACGAAAATTGAACTCTTGGCTGGTCTATGGTAGTGCGGACGGGAAAAATTATGTGGAATTAGGTCGAGGTGGTTGTCCTGCTGCAAAAACATGGTTTGATATGGTTGTGGATGTAAAATCGCAGCTTACAGAACTTCGTTCTATTAAAATAATCTTGGATGGTAATTGGGGTAGTAGCTCGAATCGTTATTATCAGCCTACAGATTTCTATTATGATGAAATTGTTCTGAATAATACTTATTCACCGCGCACAGAAATTTCTGCAACAGTTGGCGATGTCGCTGTGGTAGAATCTCCCATTACAATTGCTCCCAATCCTGCTAAGGGGTTTGTAAAGTTGAATACGTCAGTTCCGGTGGAAACCGTGCGAGTCTTTTCTATGAATGGAATGTTAATGAAAGCTCAGGAATGTAATCCGGATGAAACGAATGCCCATTGGATAAACATACAAGGTCTTGCAGCCGGATGTTATTTGCTTGTGGCAGAACGTCCGGATGGCGTTTCCTATCAGATTTCTCTTGCTGTTGCCCAATAATGGGCACAGCAAGAAGATTTTACATCAAAACAATGTGAATTTACATTGTTGCATGCATTGTGATGGATTTATTTTGCAACAGATAATTAAAATTTTATACACATGAAAAAAACTACTTTATTATTGGCATCTATGATGCTTCCATTGGGAATGATGGCTCAAACCATTGCTACGTTTGAAGAAGGTTCTGCAACAATTGGCTCTATTTCAGGTTCTGAACTAGAGGGTAATCAAACCGAGTTTGTGACAGGTGCTGAAAATCCAGTGAAAGATGGTCTCAATACTACGAAGAAATGTCTGTATATTTTGACGAATCAGGTGATAGATTCTGACCCGGAAATTGGTCGTCCTGCCTGGGCTTCAAATGCGTTTTATATTACATTTGATGAACCTGTTAATATCACGGAAGACAACCGCTATCTGCATATCATGCATATGAAAGAAAAGTTGCTTAACAACTGGCTTGTGTTTGCAGAAAATGGTGACGGTAACTATGTGGAGATTACTCGTGGAACAGCACCAGACAAAATGGTTTGGTTTGATATTGTTGCCGATTTAAAATCCAAGTTGGATGTAGTTAAGTCTATCCGGGTAAATCTTGATGGAAACTGGGGAGCAGTCCCTGACCGTTATTTTGAACCGACAAAGTTCTATTATGATGAAATCGTAATGAATGATCAAAAATATGGTCGTGATGCAAATGTTATCACAGATAGTAACATTCTAGATTTTGAAGACGAAACTGTAACAAATGCTCGTGTTAAATACACTCTGCAATCTTCGAACTATATCAATAGTGTTACATGGGCTAATACCGCTGGTGGTATCAATGATTCGTTTACATGCGCTTATTTCACAGGCAATACGGAAACTCCAAAGTGGTGGCACGGATTTTTCTTTGAGTTTAAATCTCCTGTGGATGCAAGTGATAATAAATATTTGCATGTAATGATGCGCAAGAGCGTATTGGAAACAACAAATGCACAAATATCCTTAGATTTGGGTGGAAATCAGTCTGCCCCATTGATGAATATTCCGTTAACAACTGAATGGGTCGATTATGTGATGGAGATTCCGGAAAGCCATACGGTTTTTAATGGTATGTATGTGAAATTCAATGCACAGACACCTGCTACCGAATGCTTTGTTGACGAAATATTTATGGACAACAATCCGGATCCGCGCACATCAACTTCTTCGGTATGCAAAATTGAGAATGATGGATTGAATATTGCTGTTGTAGATGGTGTAGTATCTGTCGCAGATTATGAGGGCGCGTTGACTATATACAACACTTTGGGCCAGTGTGTATATCAGGGGGTTTCTCCATCAGTCGTTTTGGCAAAAGGCTTATATATCGTAAAAGCAGGCAATAACAATCAGAAAGTATTTGTCAAATAAAATTCTCTCATAAGCAAAAAAGATTTTAACATATTGTTTTTGACGAAACTGAGGGTTTGATTTTACGCTGCATTCTTGAGAATGCAGCGTTTTTTTATGAATTTTTATGGGCTACAAATAGACTATTTACAGCTCCTTTCTATGCTTTCTTTTGTATTATATTTTTGCTCTTGTAATCCTTTGATAGAGAGTGCAAGCCTATTAAAAAAGATTGCAAGGGTAAAGAAGGGTGAGTCTTGCACCTCAACCCGGAAGCCCAAACCTCAAATGTAAAACAATATGTCTGAGGATTTGAAAAAGGTGGCCGACCTTATAACGGCAAATACAATTTTCTGCACGAAGGAAGTGCTGACCAGTGATGAAGCAGCAAGATACATGGGAGTCTCTAAAAGTTATCTGTACAAACTGACGATGAGGCAGCAGATACCCCATTTTAAGCCGATGGGAAAAATGTGCTATTTCAACCGTCAGGAGTTGGAGCAATGGTTGCAAAGCAATCGGGTGGCAACTGCTACAGAGATCGAGCAGCAGGCACAAGCGTATTGTATGAAGAAAGGAGGTACAAGATGATGCGCGATGTTTATTTCCGCTTTGAGGTAACGGAACGCCTGAATGGCGACAAAGGCGCTAAAGGGTGTCTTGACTCTATATTAAGTTGTATTCTGTTACCAAATCAGTAATCGTTATGTACGATACGGTAAATTTCTGGTTGCCCCAGAGCAAGGCGGGCGGTGTGGATTTCCTTACCGAAACGCCTTACTATCTGGAGAATGTGGGTAAACATATCTACAACAATGGAGAAATCGTGATAACAGGCAACCTCAAGGGTCTTAAAATAATCCTCAATAGATACCAGATGAAAATAAAAGACGGCAGCTTGTGCAAGTGGTATATGGGCGATAACTTTCAGACAATGGGGCGGGAAGATACTCAGAAGGCGATCGAACGTTTGTCGGATACGCTGCATGTCCATGTTAGAGAGGCCACTGTTACACGTTTGGATATTGGCCGGAATTTCGAAACAAGATACTCTCCGGAGGTTTATTTTAATCATTTGGGTTCATTGAGAAATTTCATCCGGTTGAAAGAGCCGAACGGCATTTATTATCACCAATCTTGTAAAGGATTGTGCTTTTATGATAAAATAGTAGAGCAAAAGACGCATAAAGCGTTTATACCGAAACAGTATGAAGGAAAAAATGTATTGAGGTATGAGCTACGGTATCTGGAACGGATAGCTGCCAAGCTGCATATGAAAGAAGTGACTGCGGCAATGCTCTATGACGAGGCTTTTTATATTGGCCTAATGAATCGGTGGGGGGATGCTTATATGGCTATTCAGAAAATAAATGATGCTTCACTCAATTTTCAAGCGATGAAAAGCAAATCGCAGCTTTACAAAATGGGGGTAGTTTCTTTGACAGAGCAAGTGGGAGGGCTACTCCAAATGATAGAGCAGATAACGGAGGCTCAGAAAAGGGGCGAATTGTCCAATAAACAAGCCTTTGACTTAAGACAGGCTGTAAATGATGCCTACACAATAAGGGATGGTCTAACCGTCCCCAATGAGGCAATACAAGAACTTGACAGGAAAGTGAGCGAAGCGGTCAAATATTGCCGGTAATCGCACAATTACTCTATATTAAGTTGTATTCTGTTACCAAATCGGTAATTGTTCATTTATCTAAAGTAGTGGAAAATAGATAATGGAGATAGTATAAATAGTTGTTTTTGTGATTGTTGTTATTTTGTCATATCGTTGTTCGGAGGTCAAAAATCTGACTGTTGAAAACAATGGGGCGGGGCACTTTGCATTTAAACAGGATGCTTCGTCTATTTGGTGAAAAAATGTCCGGTGTTGTTGCTTTTGGCTACCCTTTGGCTACCCGATTAAACACAGATGCCTTACAATCAAGCGATTGTAAGGCATCTGTAGTACTCGGAGCGGGACTTGAACCCGCACAGCCGCAATGGCCAAAGGATTTTAAGTCCTTCGTGTCTACCATTCCACCATCCGAGCCGCTATTTTCGTGCAGGGCACTTTTAGTGAAAAAGCGTGGCAAAGTTAATGATTCTATCCGGTATGTGCAAATTTTAACGTGCAAATTCTTGAATGTTACCTGAATCTATGGGAATTTCTTGTTTTTGCGGAAATATGGCTTTGTTTTGCCGTCAGTTTTGAAAATAAAAGTTAAATATTGTACTTGTGAAATATTTTCCTTGGGAAAATTTGTTAGTATGGAAAATATGGTTTACATTTGCGATATAATTTCCATAGGAAAATAAATTAAAGGAGGAACAGAGAGATGAAACAATTATTGAAACGAAACAATTTGCTGACTGTGGCGGGAGCCGTCGTTGGAGGCGTGGCAGGTTTTGCCTGGTGGTACTATGTCGGTTGTGCGAGCGGCACTTGTCCGATTACGTCTTCGCCGTACATGAGTGTGCTGTGGGGTATGATGATAGGAGGGCTGCTGGTCAGTTCGTTCAGAAAGGAGGAGGCAAAATGAAACGGTTGTTGGAACGCTTGACAAAGGATTGGAATGGATTCCGCATTTTCCGTGCCTTGTTGGGTATTGGCGTCGGAGTGTATGCGGTCGTTTCAGGCGACAGTTTTCTGCTGGTTCTTGCCGCTTTCGTGTTGATTCAGGCTCTGTTGAACGCCTCATGCTGCTGCGGAGGAAGCTGCGGCAGCGATGTGGAGGGCAAGAAAGAATTGTATAAAGACGAAATAGAAACCTATAAACCTATAAAGAAATGAAGAAAATCGTGTTGTTGGCAGTGGCCATGTTGGGAATTTTGTCGTGTGGAAACGCACAAGTCCAGCAGGCAGCTCCGGCGAAAGTAGACAAAGTAAACAAACAAGAAAATAAAAAAGTTATGAAACCGATAGAACTTACAAAATCAGAATTTTTGAAGAGAGTAGCTAACTACGAAACAAATCCTACAGAGTGGAAATATCTTGGCAACAAGCCTGCCATCATCGACTTTTATGCCACTTGGTGTGGTCCGTGCAAGCGTCTTTCTCCGATGTTGGAAGAGCTTCAGGCCGAATATGGCGACCAGATTGTGGTCTATAAAGTGGATGTCGACAAGGAACAGGAACTGGCGGCCGTGTTCGGAATCCGCGCGATGCCGACGCTGCTTTTCATTCCGATGAACGGCAAACCTCAGATGGCCCAGGGGCTGATGCCTAAAAACGAGCTGAAGAGTGCCATCGACAGCGTACTGCTTGGCAAGTAGACGGAGGGCAGGAAAATGCCGTTGGCCGTTGACAAAAACCGCTGTCCGCAGAACCATCGTTGCCCGTTGGTGGCCATGTGTCCTGTCGGAGCCATTTCTCAGGATGGCTTCGGATTGCCGCAGATCGACAGTGAAAAGTGTATCAAATGCGGAAAATGTGTAAAATCCTGCCCAATGAAGGCAGTAGTTAAGGTGGCATAAAGCTATTCATTATGGAGAAATTGTGCAGAATTAGAGACATATACCGTTCGATTGTGGAATTTGAAACGGAGTTTGAGCATACGTTTGGCTTGAGTCTGAATGAAGGCATGCTGTTGTGCAGTCTGAAAGACAATGGGAAACTGACGTCGGGACATATTGCCGAAGTGCTCGGGCTGACTTGTTCGAATACGTCGAAGGTGATACGTTCCGTAGAAGAGAAAGGCTATATCGAACGGATTCCCGGCGACCACGACAAGCGTCAGATGTATTTCACGCTGACGGATGCGGGCAACGAGTGTCTGAGCAAAGTCAAGTGTGCCGACATTCACGTTCCCGAACTTCTGGAAAACGTATTGTAAAGAATGGTGTTTATTAAGTGAGAACTCCTGCACCGGCAGAAAGGATGACTGTCGGTGCAGGAGCTTCATATTTTGTTGTATCGTGGCGAGAGGCGTTTTCTGCCTGTATGACGTTATTTAACCTCGATAACCAGGTAATCGGATTTTTCCCAGAAGAGGGTAGAATTGGTGATGACAATTACTTTCGAGCCGTTGCGTTCTTCGATGCGGTAGGAATTTACCGGCTGCTTGGTAAGAATTTTCGCTTTTTCGGAGAAAGTTTCAATTTCGCGGAGCGTACGCTTGTCGGCGCGTGTGAAATAGCTGCGGTCGAAATCGCCTTCCAGCACTTTTGTGTGGCTGAGGAATTTCTTTTCGAGAATTGAGTGCTCTTTCAGCTCCTTGTTGCTGCCCACTACGTAATAGCAGGTGTTCAGTTCGTTGGCCAGGTCGGCTGAGCGTTTTTCTGCCGCTGCACGTTGGGTGTTGATGTCGTTTACCTGATTGTGGAGCGAATCGACGCTTGTGTTCAGATTGTCGATGGTAGCCATCGCGCTGTTCAGTTCCCGTTGCAGTTCGAGAATCTTTTGCGCCTGTTCTGTCATCATCTGTTTCTGGGAATCGATGGTTTCCTGAAGTTCTGCACTCATTTTTCCGGCCTGCTTCATTCGTCGTTCCAGTTTTTCCAGTTCCACCCGACGCTTTTCGAGTGCCATTTTCATGGCATTGATATTTTCCATGATTTGCGTTTTCTGTTCAGGGGTTTCCTGCTGGAAATTCGGCGAAACGATGACATGCTCCATTTCGTTGATGTCCAGGATGCTTTGATTGATTTCGCCGATGAGGCTCATAAGGCTGTCGCGTTCATCCGTCAGGTGAGTAATGGTGACGGAGTCAGTCGCATGTTCGGCGTTTTCCTGATTGCTTGTAGCGTTGTTGCAGGCTGTCAGTAGACCGGCGCAGCAAAATAATAGACCTATTTTTTTCATAATATCGGATTTTTATTTGTCTTGAAATGGGCGTATTTATCTTTCTTTTCAGCTTTTTTGTCCTCTTTTTTGCCTTCCACAATCAGCACGATTTCTCCCCGAGGCTCGTTTTCGGAAAAATATCCGGCAAGTTCTCCGAGTGTTCCCCAATGGGTGGTTTCGTGCAGTTTCGATATTTCCCGGCTCACGCTGGCTTCGCGTTCCGGTCCGAAGGCTTCGGCCAGTTGCTGGAGCGTCTTGGCAAGGCGCATCGGCGATTCGTAGAAGACGATGGTGCGCGGTTCGTCGGCCAGTTCGGCCAGTCGTGTGGCGCGGCCTTTTTTCTGCGGCAGAAATCCTTCAAAGCAGAATTTGTCGCAAGGTAGCCCGGAATCGACAAGTGCCGGAACGAAGGCTGTAGCTCCCGGCAGACATTCGACGGTAACGCCGCACCGGCGGCATTCGCGGACGAGCAGAAATCCGGGGTCGCTGATGGCAGGTGTGCCTGCATCCGACACCAGCGCTATTTTTTCGCCTGCCAGCAGTCGCTGCACAATGGGGGCGGCCGTTTCGTGTTCGTTGAACTTGTGGTGGCTTTGCATTTTCGTTTCAATGCCGAAATGCTTCATCAGTACCGCACTGGTACGGGTATCCTCCGCCAGAATCGTGTCGACGGCTTTCAGCACGTTCACGGCTCTGACCGTCATGTCGTCGAGGTTGCCCACAGGGGTCGGTACTACATAAAGTTTTCCGGCTTCAACGGCTTCTTTTTGTGCCATATGCTATAGGAAATGGTTGCGGATGATTGTCATGAACTCTTTCACCTCTTCCGAATCCTTGTCCCAGCCGAGGTCGCCGTAGAAATATTCTTCGGCTTCGTCGAAAGACTGCATGGCTTCAGCCAGATTGATGGCATCGGCCATTTCTGCGGCACTGTTGCCGAACAGTTCGCGGCGGAATCGGAAGGAATCGTTGATGGAGAAAGCGTTGCGCAGATTCTTCGACTTGTTGCGTATAAAGACTTCATCGATGGTAATGCGATCGTCCGGCCCGGTTTCGCCGGCTTCCTCCTTTGAAGCGGCCAGCTCGTCATCGGTGCTGCAAGCTGTTTCTTCGGTAGCGGTGTACTCTGTATTGTCGGTTTCCGGTTCTTCGTCAGCAGTCTCTTCAGCCGCCGGAGTGTCTTCCGCCGGTTCTTCTTCGGCAGGCGTTTCCGTCACAGTTGTTTCCGTTTCTACCGTGGCGTTGTCGGCTGTTGGAGCGGCTTCTTCATTTGTCGGAGTTTCTTCCGTTTGAGCCAGATTGTCAAGATATTCGTGCATGGCCGTTGCCATTTCTTCCATTTCGTCCTCTATTGGGAACTCAGACTGTTCTTCCCTGTCGGCCGATTCGGCAGCTTCCGGCTCTTCTTTCGCCGACTGATGGTCCATCGTGTCGTTGTAGGCCGCAATCAGCGCTTCAGCCTCCTTTTCAGTGAGTGGCCCTTCCGTCGTTTCTTCAGCGTCGTCGGTGTTGATTTCGGCGTAACCCGAAAGGTTGTCGTCGTCCGACGGCATATCGGCGGTTGGTTCTGGCGTGTTGTCACAAGCCGGCAGGTTCAAGCCTTCGGCAGCATTGGCCAAGTATTCGATTTTCTCGCGGATAGCGGTGACCACCATTTCCGGAGTGTTGTCGCCGCGGCTGTCGGCAAGCATCAGCAGGCCTTCCAGTTCATAGGCGGCAGCAAGCATGCGTTTGATATCTTCGTACATCTTTGCAATTAGAATCTATAACGTTTCACAAACATATAAAAACTTTTTCAAATTCGGGCGTTCTTTGCGGAACTATCTTTCTTTGTTGGCAAACATTCCTTCAAAAAGCGTTTCAATGGCCTTTTTCATTGCGTCGTAGGTGCAACGGAATTTGTTGGTCATCAGCACGACGGCATATTCGGGGTGTTCGGCAGGATAGTAGCCGGCGTAGCACCGTACTCCGGTCATGCTGCCCGATTTCAACGCCATTTTTCCTTGAAGCGGGGAACCCTTTAGCAGCTTTTTCACGGTACCGTCTTTTCCGGCAACGGGGAACAGCGAAGGAAAGAGATTGCCATACGCCTTGTCGTTGGCCATCTGTGCCAGCACTTTGGCAAGAAAGACAGGGGTGATGCTGTTGGCTCGCGAAAGGCCGGAACCGTCGTAAATGGTCACGGCTTGCGTGTCAATTCCCCAGTCCTCCAGTATGCGCCGTTCGCAGTTGACGGCCATTTCGCGGGTGGCGAGGGTGGTGTCGTTCAGCGCAAGGGCTCTCAGGACGGCTTCGGCATACATGTTGTCGCTGCGTGTCAGCAGTGATTTGATAATGTCGGGCAGAGCCGGCGACATGTGGGTATAGAGCGGATAGCTGACACCACGGTTGTCGATGGTCTTGTTTTCGACGGTAATGCCTTCGTAGGTAAGCGTTTCCACCATGTCATTGTAGAGAGCATCGGCGGGATGGGGCATTGTGGTCCACAGCTCTATGGGGTCGGACTGGCGGCGTACATTGCCGCCCATGTAAAGGGTATTTGAATTTTTCTTGCGCGACAGTGAAGGCGAATAGGCTTTGCCGCCGATGGTGACATTGTTGACGATTTTCAACTCGCTTAAGTGCGGGATGGTGTCGATAACTGCTGCAGTCCGTCCTGACAGGTCGACAACCAGCGAAAATTCGTTGTCAAGATAGTTGATGGCATGCACTCCTGCTCCATAGTATTCCACCACGTCGGCATCGTCCCACTGCATCGGTACGGCCGGATCGGGAGCAATGGATTCGTCAATGATTATTTTCCCTTCTATCTTGGTGAGGCCGATGCGCTTTATTTCGTTGATACACGCAGTGACGAACGATTCCTGGTCCGGGAAATGGCGGGAGTCCATCGTCGGGTCGACGCCGCCTTTGATGATAAGATTGCCATGCAGCACCCCGTTATGGTCGATATATCCGTCGTAGTTGACATCTGTCTGGAAATGGTAGGCTTCCGAGAGTGTCTTGAGGGCAGTTGCCGACGTGACGATTTTCATGACAGAAGCTGGGGTGATGGTTTCGTTCATGTCATTTTCCCCAACAATCTCACCGCTTTTGAGATCAATGACGCAGATGCCCACTTGGGCCTTTCTCATGGCATTCGACTGGCAGAATTTGGTGATGGCCTTGTCGAAAGAGCCTGAGGCAAAAATGTTTGCGGAACACAGAATGCAGAGTGCAGCAATTTGGGCTAATTTCGAAATATATTTCATTGCTTATTTAGACTTTTTTCACTGCAAACATAGCAAAAAAACGTTGAATAAGTGGTGCTTTTCCGCAGATTTGTTGTTGGTATTTATTGTATTGGCAAACTTTTTCCGTACATTTCCTCTAAGAAAGAACCAGAACTTAACTATCATT
>ULSJ01022471.1_pt1 | contig 16434 bp, 16 predicted proteins | sample 1956291 | NCBI WGS metagenome assembly ULSJ01 (sample SAMEA4835705, study PRJEB28245) | human gut metagenome | biome: gut microbiome; material: fecal sample | place: Denmark | collected 2008 | reverse complement strand
ATTATTAATATCAATTAAGACTAATTGAAAAAGTTATCAAATTTATTATAAACATTTTATTAATTATGGTCTGATTTTTATGTGCAGTCTTTTATTTATTATGATATAAAATATATATTATATTAACAATCATTTTTTTGCATAATTATTCATTTTCCTACTGACATTCTATATATTCCCTGATACTTATCACACCTGTAAATGATAAATGACTATGAAAATTTATTATATTTTCTATATTTACTCATTTATAGCTTATATATCACATTTGCATATATGTAACTTCTCATTACTTTAGATGTAATATGCACTGTGATATGTTTGCGCGAATAATAATTTTACACATATGATATGTACTCATGCGCATACGGCACATATCATCAAACACACAATAATGTGCGCAGAAATGAGGATTACTATGGAATACACAACTCAGATGGATGCCGCAAGAAAAGGCATAATTACTAAAGAAATGGAAGCTGTTGCCAAAAAAGAATATATGGATATTGACGAACTTGTTAAGCTTGTAGCCTGTGGAAAAGTTATCATACCAGCTAACAAAAACCACAAATGCCTTGAACCTAACGGCATAGGTTCTATGCTTCGTACTAAAATTAATGTCAACCTTGGTACTTCAAGAGACTGCGTTGACCTTGATATGGAACTTGATAAAGTCAATAATGCTGTAAAAATGGGTGCTGAGGCTATTATGGACTTAAGCTCATTTGGTGATACAAGAAAGTTCAGAAAGAAACTTACTACTGAATGTCCAGCTATAATAGGAACTGTTCCTATATATGATGCTGTTGTATACTATCACAAGGCTCTTAAGGATATCACTGCAAAAGAATGGCTCGATATCGTAAGAATGCATGCTGAGGATGGTGTTGACTTTATGACTATCCATTGCGGAATTAATAAAGCAACTGCCAAAAAGTTCAGGGCTGATAAGCGTCTTATGAACATCGTCTCAAGAGGCGGCTCTATCATATATGCCTGGATGGAAATGACTGGAAACGAAAATCCATTTTTTGAATATTATGATGAAGTCCTTGATATATGCAGGGAATATGATGTCACTATGAGTCTTGGTGATGCCTGCCGTCCGGGATGTATTATGGATGCTTCTGATATATCACAGATTGAAGAGCTTGTAACTCTTGGTGAACTTACAAGACGTGCGTGGGAAAAGGATGTTCAGGTTATGATTGAAGGTCCAGGACATATGCCTATCAACCAAATTCAAGCAAATATGGAAATACAGAAAACTATATGTAAGGGTGCACCTTTCTATGTACTCGGACCTTTAGTAACTGATATTGCTCCCGGATATGACCACATCACATCTGCTATCGGTGGCGCTATTGCCGCTACATATGGTGCTTCCTTCCTCTGCTATGTAACTCCGGCAGAACACTTAAGACTTCCTGACCTCAATGATGTCAAGGAGGGTATCATCGCAACTAAAATAGCCGCACATGCTGCTGACATCGCCAAAGGTGTACCTCACGCAACTGACTGGGACCTTAAGATGGATAATGCCAGAAAAGTACTCGACTGGGATGCACAGTTTGACGTAGCCATCGACCCTGAAAAAGCCAGAAGATACAGACAGGAAGCCAAGCCAGAAAAGGAAGACACCTGCTCTATGTGCGGTAACTTCTGCGCCGTTAAAAATATGAACAAGATAATGGACGGCGAAATCGTCAGCATATTTGATGAATGATAAATGATGAATAATTATATCTAGATTATAATTACCCGATTATGCTATATGCTAAAGATGTTCACCATAACAATTTATTATTTATAAAATAAAACCTTAAATTGATTAATAAGGCGTTTTTGTAATTATGCTTATACTTTAAATAAGCACTTATATTGTTACAAAAGCGCCTTATTTTACTGATTTATATCTTTATATACAATCCCGCTTCATATCTACATATTAAATTCTTTGTATAACCTTTCTCGTTCTTTCTTGTCTGTTATCTTAATAAGTTCATCAGTTCGTCCGCTTTCCTTTAACTTAACTACTAACTCCGCCATCTTTTCTTCACCATTGGTCTCGCCATCCGCATAACTCTGCTTCTTAACTCCTTCTATATACGCTTTCTCATCAAATTCTGTCAGTAACATATCTGTCACCTCCGCCTTATTATGTCATTCTTATAACCTATATATATCGCATCTTCTATTGTGTTAATTGTTATAAGGCTGTCATCTGTATGACTGGTGTCATTCAGAGCGTTATACAGACTCAGCAAATCCTTCTTGTTATTAAAAACTTTCCTGAATAATGTATCCTTGTATTTTCTGTTCAACTTTAACTCCATATCCTCTCCTGTATTCTTATATTTTTATCTGAAACATTATTTATTAATAATGTTCTTTGTCTATAAAAACATATTTTGAATATATTTGCAATATACTTTTTATATATATGTTGTAATCCACCCGATTTATGTTGTAATTGGACTGATTTTTGTAGTGGGATAAATTGCCATATAATATATCCGACACACATTCCACTCATAAACAAAAAATAAAACCCCAGCTTGCACTCACATGGATTGTGCAAACTGGGTTTTTTATTATCATTAGAGTTATTATGTATTGCATATTTACCTAGTACTTTTCAAATATACTTACATTTATTAGTAAATATAATATCCATATATAAATATGTTATACACCACCAGAATTACTGAAGAAGTGTAAGAACACCCTGGTTAGCCTGGTTAGCCTGTGCAAGCATAGACTGTCCAGCCTGAGCTAAGATGCTATTCTTGCTGTAGTTAACCATTTCTTCAGCCATATCTGTATCACGGATACGTGACTCTGCTGTCTGCATATTCTCAGAAGCTGTGTCAAGGTTAGAAATAGTATGCTCAAGTCTGTTCTGGACAGCACCCATCTTTCCTCTTGCAGCTGAAACCTTCTTAATTGCTGCATCAATAGCTGTTGTAGCTTTCTGTGCTGATGACTGTGTACTTAAATCAACCTTATTTCCTGCAACTCCAAGTGATGTTGCACTCATATCGTCAAGTGTGAAGTTCATTGTCTGACCTTCGTTAGCACCTATCTGAAGAGTGATACCTCCATTACCTGCACTCTTAGTTGATGATGCATCAAGACCTAACTTCTTAGCTGCTTCACCTGAACCAAAATCTGAGAATGAAACTGGTCCGCTTTCACTATTAATAACTAATCGTCCATCATTAGTTGCTGATACTGTAACATCCTTTAACTGATCATCTGTATCTCTACCTGTATTATATGTTCCTATTGCATTATTAATTGAAGTCTGCAAGCCAGCAGCAACTGTGGTCATATCAGCTCCATTTGCAACTGCTGATGGTGTAACTACTAATGATTGACCATTAATATCCATATAGAATTTTTCTTGTGCTGTAATAGCATCACCATTATAATTTACTTTCCCAGTTACTGTAGTATTAGTTCCTGCCTGAGCACCTATGTAACCATCAGTAGTGTCTTCAGCTTTTATAACAGAATTTGTTCCTGTAGTACTTGATTTTATATCAAAAGTACCATTTCCATTGGATTTTACTGTTACTGAAGAAGCATTGTATCCGCTATTAGTAATTGCATCATTGATAGCTTTTTCCATAATAGATGCTGCCTTTTTAGCATCATCTACAGAAAAGTCTGTACCTGCAGTACCATCCCATTTCTTTTTTAACGCTGTCTTATCAGCATCTGATAACTTAGACCATTCTACCTTAACATCTACTCCATCAACATTTATAACTTCATCTTTAAATGCAGCACCAGAAGCATCTGCCGCTGTTGTTGTTAACTTTGCTGATGTAGTTTTTGATACAACTGAACCCGTTGTAGAATTACTAGTAGATGAAGCTCCCTCTGGACCTGACTGTGAACCATCCAGTAACTTCATAGTATTAAACTCTGTTGTTTCAGAGATTCTAGTAAGCTCGCTCTGAAGCTGCTCGATTTCGTTCTGTACTGCCTCTCTATCATCATCTGTTTCTGTACCATTTGAAGCCTGTACTGAAAGCTCTCTCATTCTCTGAAGGATTGAGTGCTGCTCATTTAAAGCACCTTCAGCCGTCTGGATAAGTGAAATACCATCCTGTGCATTAGTTGAAGCCTGGTTAAGACCTCTGATCTGGCTTCTCATCTTCTCTGAGATTGAAAGACCTGCTGCATCATCTGCGGCACGGTTAATTCTGTAACCTGATGATAACTTCTCTGTTGACTTTGACTGTGCAGATGAAACTCCGCTTAACATTCTGTTAGCATTCATAGCTGACATATTGTGTTGTACTACCATAGTGTGTACCTCCGTGTAAATATAATATTTTCTTTGGGAGTCCGTTCCCATTTGCGCCTTACATATCTTCAACCTGCAAGGCTATTTATAATAAGCAGAACTTCCATGCTAATTCTGCATATTACCTTTGTTTGACATCTTGTCTTCTTTAATCAGACGGCGTATCTTGTTAAGTGTGTCTGGTGAAAGCTTGGACTCTGCATAATAAGGAGATATGAAACGTGATGCTTCTTTTCCTTCCTTCTCTTTATTTCTTGCAAGAACCTTGCTCCTTACTATGTTCAGTTCTCTTGGGGCATCTATCAGCAAATGTATATTTCCCTCGGAACCTCCTGAATAAACAACCCTGATATCCTCACCTATGTTGATGAATTCACCGGGCTTAATCGTAAGCTTTAACATATAACCTCCTTGTTGACCTTTGTTCGCAACAATTTACTTTAAAATGTTGCATCCCTTTGAATTAAATGGAGGATTTGATATGGGAACAGCACAACCAATAAGAAACGAAAAAGAATTAGAAGCATTTAGAATGTATTATCTTGAACAGGAGTTAAACTACCGCAACTACGCACTGATATGCCTTGGAGTCAACTCTGCATTGCGAATAAGCGATATTCTTAATTTAAAATGGAGTGATGTATATGATGCTAAGAAAAGAGGGTTTAAGAAACACATAATAGTCACTGAGAAAAAGACTGGAAAAGAAAACCGGATTGCTATTAACTATAATACTAAGGTTGGATTGCAAATGTACTTAAACAGCCTGCACTACTTTGATGTTGATGAATATATATTTGCAGGAAGGGCACAGCACACTCATCTGTGCCGCTCACAGGCATTCAGAATCGTAAAGCAGGCGGCTATTGCTCTTAATATGGAAGCTGGAATAAGCTGCCACTCTATGCGTAAAACCTTTGGATATTATGCGTGGAAGTTCGGCACACAGCCAGCAGTACTTATGGATATATACAATCATTCATCTTATGAGATAACTAAGAGATATCTTGGAATTAAGCAGGATGATAAAGACTCAGTATTTTTAAATGTTAATCTATAATTATGTAGGTTAAATTCAACAATTTACTACAAGTCAATATATTACACCATCTATAATACCAGAAAAATTACAGATATCATTTATTGCCAAAAATAAATGTCTTAAAATGCTAATTATGTTTAAATAGTATTTTTTTAATTTTATTAGTAATTAAGGTTAAGTATTATTATTATGTGTCGATATAAAATATGTAATTGAGTAGAACAAATATTCAAGGGATGCAACATTTTAAAGTAAATTGTTGCATCCCTTTTTCTTATAATTATATGAATTGTAAAGAATTTTATTCAATATGTTTACAACATATTCTAAAAAACAAAAAACCGTCTGCGCTATTTATGTTTCCATAAACAGCCAGCCGGCTTTATTTTTCTTTTGACTCTATTCGCTAACATCCTTATTTAGGTCACATATGACTTGGAAATTATCTTTTTTCCTTTGACTCTATTATCTAATACCTTGATTTAAGTCATATTGTATTGGCAATCTAGTGTTTTTTCTTTGACCCTACTCGCCAATATATCAATCTAAGTCATATCCAGCCCGATAATTAATCCCAATTAAGCCAAATTCCTCTCTATCTGACATGCTTAAGATAAGCATCCACGCTATTACTGTCGCTTATAACTTTAATATGCTCGTCATTGGAGAATACATAGTCGGCGTCGGGCATTATCTGCACATCTTCGCCGCGCACAATTCCAATAATATTCATCTTGTATTTCTTTCTGACATCCGCCTCCCTGATACTCTTTCCAACAAGCTGCGGAATAACCGGAACTTCAAATATAGCATATTCATCAGAAAGCTCTATATATTCAAATATGTGGCTTCTACTGCATTTCTTGGCAAGTCTGTAAGCTATATCCCTGTCCGGATATATAACTTCGTCTGCTCCATTTTTTAAAAGAAGCTTTGCATGAATATCCCTGCTTGCAACACTTACAACGTGCTTTGCACCAAGCTCCTTTACAAGACTTGTTGTTTCAATACTGTTCTGGAAGTCCTCGGAAATGCATACTGCAACAGTATCGAAGTTCGATAAGCCAAGGCTGTTAAGCACGTCCTCATCCGTGCAGTCACCTATTCTTGCACTTGTTGCCTTTGACATAAGCTCTCTTACCTTGTCCTCATCCTCATCTATTATCATAACCTCATTGCCAAGCGCTATAAGCTTCTCTGCAAAATGATGTCCAAACTTACCAATACCTATAACTAATATTGAATTCATACTTAATTCCTTTCCATTATATACAGCTATATATTTTTGTTAATTAAATTTTCCATACTAAACATCATTTATATATTTCAATCATTGATAAGTAAATATCAACAAAATATGAAAAATAAATTATTTTAGTTTTAGATTAAGATGCATTTAAACAAATAACACCTTCTGGCTGATTAATATTTTCCTCCGGTTAACCTTCTGCGCCACGTTTCCAAAACATCTCGAACCAGCCAGCATCATCCCACATTAACATGCTCCTCAGGATTAAGCAGCTTAACCTGCTTTCTGTTATAAGCAAATGTTGATGCAAATGTAACTGTTCCTATTCTGCCGCAAAACATCAGTAATATAATAACTATCTGTGAAGCCACATTGAGCTGTCTTGTTATACCCGTTGAAAGTCCGACAGTTCCTACTGCCGAGAACACCTCAAGACATAGGTCCTCAAAATCAAAACTCTGCATACCACTGATAATAAGCAGCGCTGCAACAGCCATAATAAGATTAAGACCTATAACCATACTGGCTTTCTTTATATCCTCATCTGCAAGCCTTCTTCCATATATATTACAACCTGAAGCATTGCGGAGATTAGACCATATATACACCATTATAATCACGATTGATGTAGTCTTTACGCCACCTGCGGTCGAACCCGGACACCCTCCTATAAACATAAGTATAATAGTAAGCAGCTTGCTTGCCTGAGTCATAGCACCAAGGTCAACCGTGTTATATCCTGCTGTTCGTGGCGTTACCGCCGCAAAAAGTGATGTTATAAATCTGTCGGCAAAAGGCATGCCTGCCTCAACACCATCTCTTTCAAAATACATAAACAATATCGTTGGCACAACAACAAGCACTATAGAACTGACAACAACAATCTTAGTATGGAGAGTATACTTCTTAAAATACAGCTTATTATGCTTAAGGTCAGCCCACACTGTAAAGCCTAAACCACCGATAAGTATAAGTGCCATAATTGTTATATTTACAACATAATCATTGTAATAACCTGTGAGCGATGAATAAGGCTCGTATCGTCCCATAAGGTCAAAACCGGCATTGCAGAATGCAGTTATCGAATGAAATATACTGTTATATATACCCCTTGCAACACCCATCCGCGGAATAAACCTTAGCGAAAGAACTGCCGCACCTATCGCTTCAAATATAGCAGTTCCAACGATAACATTTCTCATTAGCCTGACTATGCCCCTAAGCATGTTGGAATTCATACTTTCCTGTATAAGCGTTCTGTTGGCAAGACCTATATTTCTGTTAAAAAACAGCGCAAACACAACACCGATTGATATAAATCCAAGTCCACCTATCTGAATCATAATCAGTATCACTATCTGTCCGAATAATGTCCAGTATGAAAATGTATCAACGACTACAAGTCCTGTAACGCATGTAGAACTTACAGAAGTAAACAATGCCTTGATAAATGGTGTCCACTGACCTGTCCTGCTTGACACCGGAAGCATAAGAAGCACCGTACCTATTATTATGACTGTAAGAAAACCAAGTGCCATAATCTGGGCATGTGAAAGTCTGCTTCTGATTTTGCTAAATAAACTCATAATATTTTTCCTCTTAATATCCACACAAATATATATGTTCTTTATATCAATTCACAATCATTGAATAAATCGGACATAAAATATGGATATTATATTTCTATATATTTTTACATCATTTTTTTCTTCTTTAAAAACCAGAGCACACCTATACATATAACAAGTATTATTCCAACTATTATATAAAAGCCATAAGGTGTGGTTGAAAGTGGCATCCATCTGCCGTCCACATTCATTCCGTATATACCTGAAATAATCGTTGGTATAGCCATAACTATAGTTATAGAAGTAAGTATCTTCATAACATTGTTCAGTCTGTTATTAATAACAGATGAAAGCAATTCTCTTGTACCATCAATAATATCCCTGTATATAGTCGTCATCTCGATAGCCTGCTGGTATTCGACTGTTACATCCTCAAGAAGCTCCATATCCTCCGGATACTGCTCAAGTCTTTTATATCTCCTTAATCTCTCAAGGACTATACTGTTTGATCTGAGCGAAGTTGCAAAGTATACAAGCGTTGACTCAAGCTCGTGCAGTTCGATAATATCCGTATCGTGTGTATCATCCCCGACACGTTCTTCTATCTCTGTTCTTTTCTTATCTATTCCACGAAGATAAGCCTGATATAACATAGCTGAACGGAACATCATTTCATATATAAAACGCATTTTCTTTTTCGTGCTGAAATCCTTTAACTTATTTCGCACAAAGTATGTAAGAACTGGCGTTTCTTCCCTGCATATCGTGATTATGGCATCATTTTTTAAGATTATACCAAGAGGAATTGTTGTATACATTTTCTTTTCATGTCTGACCTCCGGCGTTGGAATATCAACAAGTATAAGTGTATAACCATCCTCAAGACTTATACGCGAACTTTCTTCCTCATCTAACGCAGTCGCAAGGTCATCCGCATCTATATCAAAATATCCGGACACAAGCGAAAGCTCACTGCTTGTAGGATTAACCATATTTATCCAGCAGCCATCTTCAATATTATCAAGCTTGCTAAGTACTTTATTATCGGTTTTATAGATATCTACCATAATTCACCTCCAGCACCTTAATTGTTTCTGCGGCGCGTCTTTACAAATATATTTCTTTCATCCTTAACCATCCGCCTGCATGTCACAGGACACTGTGTAACACACTGCCCGCAGCCTATACAGTTATCAACATCATATATAAGTCTGCCAGTATTTTTATCATAATATGTTGCACCTGTAGGACAGTACTTTTCGCACCTGTTACAGCCTGTACATACAGCACCTTCTATCATCTGAGGTCTGTAATATGCCTTAAGAAGAAGCTGGGATAGTGCGCCTTTTCTGAAACTTCCATATAAAAAACAGCAGTCCATGCAGCAGTTGCAAAGCACTATTTCATCATTAACTGAATATGTTCCATAATGATAAAGTGTGTGTATACAGCCCTTTTGTTCAAGCTCATCCACCAGCCTGACAGCCTCTTCATATGTTATATGCCTTGCCACGCCAGCCTCTGTGAGCTGCTCTGCCATTCTTCCAACTGCCATGCATGACTCTATCGGCATATCAAAGTCACAGCTATTGCCCTTTAACATTTCCATAGTACGGCAGAAACAGTTCATAACAGCAATATTATCCTTATTCCTATCAAGAACGTCCATAGCTTCACCCTTTGTATATACAGTCTGCTCTGCACCTACAGGTTTATCAAGAGTTATCTTTTTCTTTCTCTTAGGAAGATTATTACGGCTGTCTGTCACAACTGTGGACATACGTCCCTCTTCCTTTGACATATTATTAGTGTTGACATAATTCATGTGTGCCCTTACAGGTGCGATATTGAGTTTCTTTAATAGCTCCTCAAACTCTGCAAACTTTGTGATAAGTGCTTTTCTGTTATCATTAAGTTCGCCTGATGCATATAATTCTATCCAGCCGGGAAATATGGGTGCAAGGTCATATACGCCTTTTTTCTGGCTTTCCCATATGCCACCTTTATCTTTTATACTTTTGTATAAAGCTTCAAATGTATGCACATTTTCATCACCTGTAACCCCATAATTCTTCTCCCACAGGGCTATAAGCTCTTCCTTTGTATAATATCCAGCTCCCATAAGAAGCATACAATCTATTTCTTCCTCAGTATATACTATCTCAAAACAGTCAAGTATACACTGTACAAGCGGTATTGCAAACTTTGACTTTCCATTCATGAGCTTTCCAAGCCTTACCGCTTTTTCCTTAAACCGACTTGTCATTTTACCTGCTGCCCCTGCGCTTATTTAGTTTCATCCTTACAGTGTGCGCGGCATGATGAACAGTCGCCGCTGCACGCATCGCCAAGTCCACTTTCCTTATGTTTGGCTGACACCCATAAAAATAAAACTACTACAGCAAACAGAATAACTGCTCCTAATATTATATTAATTATCTGTGACATAATAATCCTCCATTCTTACATTTTGTTCTACTTTATTCTTGCTTTTCCTATCTGGTCAGTGAGTGAAAGCAGCATATTTCTTAACAGATTACGGCTGTCTTTATCAAGACTTGCATACTGTTTTATGACTTCTCTTGTACTTCTGAACCTGTCTGCTGTTATATCAGAAAGATTTCTTGCACCACATGCCGATAACAGTCCAAAAAGCGTTTCCACAAACTCAGCCCTTTTTTCATTGTCAACGCTGTTAATCCAGTTGCTGAATGCCCTGTTAAGCCTTCTGCTCTGTGCACTAAGCCTTTTAGCAGTCACCATACTAATTCCTGACACCTGCCACGACATTGCATCATGCTGCATAATTCCTGTCTGTGAACTTTTAACTATAATATAATCATCATCATGCTCAAGCAACATTCCGACTATAGAATTCTCCGGAACAATACTTTTGATATAAGGAAGCATTGACTGATATTCATCACTTCTTACTACACTTATATCAAAACCCGGTCCGTCATTATTGTATACACACTGTATTTTCTTTCTGACCCTTTTACTACAGTGTATAGCCGAATATATTGCAAGATTGCCACCTTTGGAATGGCCGCCCACATACAGCTTTCCCCTTATATATGAACACGTATCATCAAGATACTTAACCGCATCCTCCTGTGATGGAACAGGCGATATAAAGCTCATATTAAAGTCCTCCTTCCAGCCTACAAGTGTGTCATCCGTTCCCCTGAACGCCACATATGTACACTGTGGACTTAGCTTTATATGAAATGCGCCAAACTGTTTTTCCAGAGTTTCATCAACCATATCAACATAATCAGACAGAATTACATCCCTGAACCGGTTTGTCTGCGCCGCTTTTTTTAGAAGCTTTGGTGCATCTTTTATAAATGACTTATCCTGCATAAGTTCTTCTTCTGTATGAAGGTCAAAGAATAACTGTGCTGCTGCTTTTAGTGTTATTCCCTTATTCATTTGTACAGACGGAATTACATCCCTGAAGTTTACATACGCTAACTGTGACAGTATAACGTTATCCACATCATTAAATGGTGACTGGTCAAATGTGAGGTCACCACGCCATTCGAGATAATCCATTACATTCCCCATAATAATCTCCGTTTCTGCCATAAGCCATAGATTTTATCTGAAACTTACTTAACACCAGATAAAATGTTGTTAATACAGCATTTTATATTAAGTTGATTTCAAATATTACTTTAAATTCTTAAGTTCATTTACAAGTTCTATATCAGATGCCTGCACCTTCATATTGGCTGTTACAGGAGCCTCACCCGGCTTTGTAACTGTCACCTCTATAATTGTGCCCTCTGTTATTCCGCCAGACATACAACGGTTAAAAAATGACACAAACTTTGGATGTGTCGCCGCAAACTTGTTTTTTGCATTCATTATTTTCATAATAGAACCTGGATTCATAATTATACTTCCTCTCTTAATATAAGTTTATCTTAATTCCTGTTTATCTTAATTTGTCTTATTGTAATGTACTTTTTACTTTAATCTATAAATGAGCAAATTTAAAATATTGCATAAGCATTTCACTACATTTCTACCTCACCGCAGCTTTTTTCTTAAGCCCTGCACATATAATAAATCCTATGCACACCGCTGACGTTATTCCCTCTGACACTGGAAAGCTGCTCCACACGCCATTCATTCCAAACAGGCGTGAAAGTGTTATAGATATGCCTATCATAAGCACAAAGCCTCTCAATACTGACACAACAAATGATTCCTTTGCCATCTCAACCGCACTGAAATATCCGGCAGATATAATATTAAAGCCTGCAAACAAAAAGCCTATGAAATATATTCTCATACCAGTATACGCAAAACCCGCCAGCTCCACAACTCCCTCACTGTTAAAAAGGCTTACAAGCTGGCTTGTGAAACCTGCCACCACCACATATATGACAGCAAATAAAGTTACTGATGTTATTATACTATATATGTATACCCTTGACACGTCTTTTTTATTGCCTTTTCCATATGACTCACTTATAAGAGGCTGTGCTCCCTGCGAAACTCCGTTGAATATAGCAGTTCCTATATAAGCATAGTTCGCAACAACTCCATATGCTGCAACGCCGATATTGCCCGTAAGCGAAAGCATAAGCATATTAAAAACAGTCGTTGTCACTGCCGATGCCATCTCACCTACAAATGCGGCTGTTCCTAACATACATGACTCCCACAGCATTTTAAGCGATGGAACATGCCACTTAAATACCACTGTATTCTTCTTTCCCATAAAATGTGTCAGGCACACAAGTATACTGCATACGGGTGAAGCCGCTGTCGCCATAGCCGCACCAAGCAGTCCAAGCTTCATAGGAAACATAAATATATAATCAAATATGATATTAAAAAGACTTCCCGAAAGTGTGGCAAGCATAGCCCTTGAAGGGTCGTTATCATTTCTTACATACGCACTGACTATATAGTTGCACATAAAAAACGGCGTAAACATAAGAAATGTCCTTGTATATCCTATTCCTATCGCCGTAATCTTATCATCCGCGCCCATAATGTGCAGAAGCTTATCCGGCGCAAACAGTCCAACAAGTATGAACAGCACGCTGAGAATACATGCACACATTATCGCATTGGAAAAATAATCGTCAGCATGCTTATCTCCCTTTGCCCTTAATATCTTGAATCTTATCGCTGAGCCAACGCCCATCATAGAGCCGAAAGCGAATATGACACTGAACACCGGCAGCACCAGATTAAGTACTGTTATTCCGTCTGCTCCCGCAAACTTTGATATAAAAAATGTATCAGCAACAACATAGCACGATATTCCAAGCATACCGAATATATTCTGCGATACATATTTAAAAAACTTTCTGCCTATACTCATTACATTTCTCCGTATATTATTATATGTATATTTTTATATTATTACTATTTTATTTTTGTATGACGTTATACGCAAATTATTAAAAATATCACACATTCTGCATAAACATTTTCTGCCCTCTTAACGTTGGCAGCTTTAGCTTACATGACACAATATGTTAGATATATACTTATATAATTTACATTATTATGGGGAATAAAGCAAATGTTTAGTTTTATAATATGTTTATTTAATTGATGAAGAAATGTAATATATTGAGTCAGAAATATTTTTAATTTTATCATATGCTTATTTAATTGATGAAGAAACGCAATATATTCAGTTAGGAATATTTTTTAGTTTTATCATAATTACATTTAACTTGTGTGAAATTTCATTGCTGATTGTATTTTATTTGACTTTCAAAATGTTTTAGTATAAAATTATTTTTACTGACGGATTAATTCTATTTTTATCAATCCGCATTATTATTAAGGAGTTTTATATTATGGCTAATATTACAATAATAACTGATTCAGCATCAGACATTTCGCAGAATAACAATAAAGGTGTCACTGTACTTCCTATGACTATAACATTTGGCGAAGAAAACTATGAGGACGGCGTGTCGCTCACACCTGACAGCTTTTATATGAAGCTTATCGAAAGTTCCGCTCTTCCTAAGACCAGTCAGGTAAGCCCTTACGCTTTCGGGCAGGCTTATGAAAATGCTCTTAAAAGTGCCGACTATGTAATCGTTATAACTCTTTCCTCAAAGCTGTCCGGTACATATCAGAGTGCTTGTATCGCCGCTGACGACTATGACGGACGTGTATTTGTCATTGACAGTGAAAATGTAACTGTAGGCGAGCAAATTCTTATCGACTATGCACTTTCTCTTATTGATAAAGGTATCGAAGTGAATACTATAGTCAGCCAGCTAAATACAATGAAGAAGCGCATACGCCTTGTGGCTCTGCTTGACACTCTTGAATATCTTAAGAAAGGTGGACGAATATCCAGCGGCGCTGCATTTCTTGGAAATGTACTCAGCATAAAACCAGTTATCGCCATTGTTGACGGTGAGGTGTCTTTCTTAGGAAAGGCACGCGGTTCCAAGCAGGGCAATAACTTTCTTATCCAGCAGGTTGACACTTATGGCGGAATAGACTATTCACTTCCCGTCCTTCTTGGCTACACCGGATGTTCCACTGTTCTTATGGACAAATATATCAAAGACAGTAGTTCACTGTGGGAAGGCAGAATACCAGTTCCCGATATCATACAGGTTGGCGCTACAATAGGAACTCATATCGGTCCCGGTGGAATAGCTGTTGCATTCTTTTCTAAGGAATAATATTATGGAATTATAATTTTGGTTTCATTCTTTATCTGGACAATTCATTTGGTTGAAATGTCAAAAGGCATTTATATCAATATTTAATAGAGTTTTTACTGCTTTTGACCTATGAACTGTCCAGATATGTGAATTTTTTCAATTTTTTTAAAATTATGCTTGACAAATTATTGTTTTATGTGTATTATATCACTTGTGTTCGCGTGAATTTGTTTTCACACTTTCACTTTAATACATATGCGCGAGTGGCTCAGTGGTGGAGCACCTCCTTGCCAAGGAGGGGGTCGCGGGTTCGATCCCCGTCTCGCGCTCTGTTAGATAACAAAAAGGACTTTCCCTTGTGGGAAGTCCTTTTTTGTTATTCAAGAAGTGCGATGCACTTCTCGAACCCATACTGCTTCGCAGTATAGGTTCGATTTCTCAGTGCGCTAAAGCGCCCTTCGGTCGTGCCAAAGCCAAGGTCCACCGGACCTTGTGGCACCCGTCTCGCGTATTCCGATATTTCAATAAATTTTTCTTTGTCAGAATGTTCTTTTTATTACCTAAGAAGTGCATTGTACTTCTTGAACTCATACTACTTCGCAGTTATTTTATATAATTATTTGCTGCAAACTTCCATAATTTATCAGCTTTTATCTTAGCTGAATATTGTAACAAATGTAATGCACATATACCAGTAACATTGCTTTTTGTATTTGTACAACAGCTTGTTATCCAACAATCTCCAAGCTTTGTCTTACTAACTCCAAATTTTGTCCTTCCACCATTTGTCATTTTAGAAAGTATTGACGTTGATAATTGTTCAGATGTAATTTTTTTAACTTTATTTCTCCATCCATCACTGCCTTCTGTTATGTTATTAATCTTTAAGGCATATTTTAATATATCTTCATTTTGTCGCCAGCTTTTTCTTGCTCTTATTATTTTTACATAATCACTTAGAATTTTTTCTGCCTCCAAGTAATCTTTAGAAAGCCCTTTTAATGGTTTTGTCCACTCTCTAAAATAAGAAAATTCCAGTATCATAAACTCAAAGCAATTAAGTCTTGACATTATTACATTATTTAATTTTTCACTTTTAATATAATTTCTAGTATCACACCATGTATTATATGCCCATATATTATCTTTTACATAGTCCATAAATATGTAATATGTATCATTAATATCAAAATATGCCTCTTCTATATAACTTTGCAAATTTTCATTTCCACTAAAACCTCTTATATCTGCACCTTTTAAAGTTTGCGATACATCATTATCTCTCAAAAACTCCCAAAACTTTTGTGTTGCACTATTCTCACTATCCTCATGCCAAATGTGTACCATATATCTTAGTCCTCCAATAATGGGTAATATAATTCCCCTACATTGTTTTTTACAACAAGCTCTGCTATTGAACTATCGGAAGGTTCAAATCCTTCTAGTGAATGTGTAAATATTATATATTGATTTTTATGGTCAATTGATATATCAAATTTCTGGTCATCAGTTAATATTGTATCTGCATTATCTATTACTATTAACTGTCCTTTTGAATTAGTTAGTATTTCATCTATAAATTTTTTTTCTGT
>ULSJ01053691.1_pt1 | contig 16471 bp, 8 predicted proteins | sample 1956291 | NCBI WGS metagenome assembly ULSJ01 (sample SAMEA4835705, study PRJEB28245) | human gut metagenome | biome: gut microbiome; material: fecal sample | place: Denmark | collected 2008 | reverse complement strand
CTGGTGGAGTAGCCTGGACAAAGATTGGCGAACTTAAGCATGCGGAGCTTCCAAAGGTTGTTATGGCAAAAGACTTTGACAGTGCATGGGATACATACATGGATAAATACAATGCATGTAATCCACAGGATTTCCTGGGTGAATTACAGACCGAGCTTGATAAAAGATTAGAGCAGGCTGCTAAATTCAAATAAAGCTTAAATGAAATTTAAGGCAGGCAGATATAATAGCGTTTTATCTGCCTGCTACCTTTAAGGAGTGGTGTCATGTCATTAACGAGAAAAAACAAAAAAGAGAAGGTCAGAGAACCTAGAACAAAAATTACATGGAAAGAAGTCAAACGTCAGAAAGTGCTGCTGTTCTGGGCAGCAATAATGGTGGCATATGGAGTTATATTCTATTATCTACCGCTCGCTGGCTGGGCAATGGCATTTCAGGATTACAAACCAAGACTTGGTATATTCCATTCTGCATTTGTTGGATTGGACAAATTCAAGATGCTGTTCTCGGATATGACATTTATCCGTGTTATAAGAAATACACTTGCAATGGGTGTTATCAATCTGGTTGTAACTTTTGTCACAGCCATTGCATTTGCAATCTTACTGAATGAGATTGCATCAAAGGGTGGAAAGAAAGTAGTACAGACTATATCATATCTTCCACATTTCCTTTCATGGATCATTGTAACAGGTATTTTACACGATATGCTTTCAGGAACAGGTATTGTAAATGAGTTCCTTGTAAATATGCATATTATAGACCAACCGATAAACTTTTTCGCACATCCGGGATATTTCTGGCCGATAGTGGCATTTGCCAATGTATGGAAAGAAACAGGATGGAATGCAATCATATATCTTGCAGCCATTACATCAATAGATCCTTCACTTTACGAAGCAGCATCTATTGATGGAGCGGGACGCTGGGCAAAGATCAAGTATGTAACACTGCCGGGAATCAAACCAACTATTATAATCCTTCTTCTTATGAATGTAGGTAATGTTTTAAATGCAGGATTTGAGATACAGTATCTCTTAGGAAACGGTCTGATACAGGATGTATCACAGACTATTGATATTTATGTACTTAAATGGGGCATAAGCCAGGGAGATTATGCAATAGGTACCGCAGCAGGTATATTCAAGAGTGTGGTAAGTATAATTCTTATATTTATTGCAAATAGAATTGCCAAACATAATGGTGAAGAGCAGTTGTTTTAAGGAGGTCTTGTACGATGGCAGATATAACAGCAGGCTCTGTAAAGAGCAAAAAGAAAAAGAAGATAGGTATATTTCCAATTGTAAATGGCATCATTATGGTACTGTTTGTGATCATAACGCTTTATCCGGTGCTTAATACACTTGCGATATCGCTTAATGATGGTACAGATGCATTAAGAGGTGGAATTTACCTCTTACCAAGAAAGTTTACCTGGAAGAATTATACAACGGTTTTGCAAAAAAATAATCTTATAACAGGAGCATATATTACTGTTGCCAGAACAATAATTGGAACAGTCTTAGCACTGGTGGCAAATGCAATCCTTGCTTTTATAGTCAGCAGAAAAAGATTTTTGTTCAAAAGAGGTTTATCCCTGTTTTGGGTTATCACAATGTATGTCAATGGTGGATTAATCCCTGTCTTCCTCCTGTACAAGGGACTTGGGCTTACCAATAGTTTTTGGGTTTATGTAGTCCCTGGAATGGTCAGTGCGTTTAACATGCTCGTTATCAGGACCTATATGAATGGAATTCCTGACAGCTTAGAGGAATCAGCGCAGCTTGACGGTGCAGGATATACCACCATTTTTCTGAAGATTTATTCCCCTCTCTGCAAACCGGTATATGCGACAGTAGCTTTATTCGTAGCAGTAGGACAGTGGAACTCATGGTTTGATGCAATGCTTTATAACCGTATGAGTACAAAGCTTACTACATTACAGTATGAGCTTATGAAGCTTCTTTCAGCTGTAACAAATCAGGGAGGATCAGCAGAAGCAATGAAAAATGCTGTAGGCGCAGTTACACCTACCTCAGTTCGTGCCGCAGCAACAATTATAACAATGCTTCCGATCATATGTATTTACCCGTTTTTACAGAAATACTTTGTTACAGGACTTACACTTGGTGGAGTTAAAGAATAAATATTTTTTTACAGAATGCCCGGCAGGATAACTGCCGGGTGTTTTGGTGTAAATGTTTATTTGATTTGAAAGGAGAATTTTCTTCAAACCAGGAGCAAAATGAGAAAAATGGTACGTTGGCACTAAATAGTAGTGGATTATTATAAAAAAATGTTGTATAATAAAGCTACTCTAAAAACTCAAACAAAAGAAGGGGGATTTTATGAATAGTCAACAGTATAACAGAGCCAACAAACGTGTATTCCTGGCGGTAATCATAGTATTTGCATATATAGCATTTACGTTATTTGCAGCAGTTGGGACAAAAGATGCTGATATTACCAGGATAAGTATACAGCTTGTTGCGGCAATAGCAGTAATAGTAATAGCTGTAATTGCATTTATTACAAAAAGAGACAGCAGAACAGGTGCGCTTATACTTGTAAGCGCCATGACAGCAGGATATTTTATTATCGCACTGATCAATTCAACAATCGGTACATGGACATATGCCCTGCCGCTTGTTATTGCAGCGATGATATATCTGGATATAAAGATGATGATGGTGATGAACGCAGTAATAATCATATCCAGCGTCATCAGGCTTGTAATGCAGCTTGGAATAGGGGGTACAGTTCTTCAGAATGATGTGATAGCAGTTTTTGTACTTGTACTTGTGGGATATGCGTCAGACAGCATCACGATTCTTCTTACCCATTTCTTCGATGAAAATATGGAAGAAATCAAAGAATCTGCTATGGCACAGGTGGACAGCAATAAGAAGATGGTAATGGTTGCGGAGAATATTTCAAAGCACTTTGACGAGGCTATGACCATGTTAAATGATCTCGATGAGTCTGTTGCGGTGAGCCATAGTTCAATCCAGGAGATAGCAGACAGCACAGAGAGCACTGCGGAGGCTATCCAGAAGCAGGCAGCTATGTGTGTTGATATTCAGGGAAATACAGACAATGCAGAAAGTGGAATCAAGGCTATGATAGATGCCTCACGCCAGACTGATGAGACCGTAAAGCAGGGAGCTGATGTTGTGGAAGAACTCAAGGAGCAGGCACACAACGTGGCAGAGGCAAGCAATGTTACAGTGTCAGTTATCCAGAGTCTTACAGCTAAGGTAGAGGAAGTAAAGAGCTTTGTTGAGTCGATTATCAATATTTCTAACCAGACAAATCTGCTTGCTCTCAATGCTTCAATTGAGGCGGCCAGGGCAGGTGAAGCAGGAAAGGGCTTTGCGGTAGTTGCAGATGAAATCAGACAGCTCTCAGAGCAGACAAAGGATGCATCAGCCAATATTACAGAGATTATAAACAAGCTCAATGAGGACACAAGGCGTGCCAACGAGAGTATCGAGAACTCAGTATCATCGGTAGAGAAGCAGAATGAGCTTATCGACGATACAAGAGACAAGTTTAATGCCATGGGAGAGGCCGTTGAGCTGTTGATGAAGGATATCAATGTGGCTGAGGAGAGTATCAAAAAGATTCTTGATTCAACAACAGTCATATCAGACAATATCACACACCTTTCAGCTACAGGAGAAGAGGTCGCAGCTTCTTCAACAGAGGGACTTCGCATGGCTGATACCACAGTCGAGAGCATGGCAAAGTGCAAGAAGGTACTGGAAAATATCTATATGCTTGCGGATGACCTCAAAAACTCTGTTGAGGAGAGTGAGGAAGAGCTTAGTCAGAAATTTGATTTCTAAGAGCAGTAATATGTTTTTTACGGCAGGAGCGCATTTGCTCCTGCCATTTTTATATATTTTTTATGATAAAAATATTTACATTATTGTAATATATGATAAAATATTTCTAACACAATAACACAATAACACAATGGCTACATAAACAATAGGATATATGGAGGAAGTTATGGACGATAACAATTATATGAACAATGACAACCGGTCGTCAGGCACACCGGACAATACAGGTGTATTCGGTCAGTCTTCAGGAACAGCAAATGGCTCAGACGCATACAGCCAGCCGCAGGACACATACAGTCAGCCGACAGACACATATAATCAGTCTGTATCCCAGCAGGAAAGTGGAAATGCATATGGACAGTCATCAGACCAGACAGGCAGCACAGACGGATATGTCAATAATCCGGGCAGTGCATATGGTTATGCAAATCAGGGTACATACAATCAGAATCCAAATGCCCAGGGTGCATACAATCAGAATCCAAATGCCCAGGGTACATACAACCAGAACACATATGCTCAGGGCTCATTTAATCAGTCAGCTTACGGACAGACGCAGTATGGCCAGCAGCCAAACGGACAGGGTGGCTACAATCAGACCGCATACGGACAGACAGCCTACAATCAGCCACAGTATGGAGCTAATCCATACAACCAGCCGCCAAAGAACAGCAATGGCTTTGGTATAGCTTCTCTGGTACTTGGAATCGCATCTATTGTACTGTTTTGTACATGCATCAATTATGTGACAGCTCTGCTTGCTATCATTTTTGGTATTATACATATCATAAAGGGCAACAACAAGGTGTTTGGTATAGTTGGTATAGCAACAGCAGCCATCTCAGTTATAGTCAGCATCATATTCTGGGTTGTGGCAGGCGCAAATGTAAGCACAGATTTAGAAAAGGAGTTCATGAGGGGCTTTGATGAGGGCTATGAGTATTATAATGATGACGATTCCTATGAGGATTACGATTATGATTATGATTCTTATGATTATGATGATTTTGATTATCAGAATTTTGATTATGATGGCATTTATTAGAGTTAATTATTATCAAATTATTACAGAATCAATTACATCTTGACAACAGTGGCTTTTCAGTTATATACTTAAACACAGTTAGTAAAAGGCAGTGACGAAGACAGTAGAGATGGCAGGAAAGTCAAAGAGAGCCGGGGCAGGTGAGAGCCGGTATGAGTAGAGCCGTTTTGAAAATCACTTCTGAGCCGCAGGCTAAAATCGCCATACAGCGTTGCGAGAGTAGGTTCTGACGTATTCCCTACGTTACAGGGGCGGGTATGCAAGGGTATTTCCCTTAAGTACATTGTAATAGGTGGTATAGACGTATCAGGCACGCGTTCCTAATTACAGGAATGTGTGCCTTTTTTTGTGAATATTCCATAAACCGAAAATTCTAGTGGAGTAAGCCACAAGGAAGCCTCGTAAGAGTCGAATTTGAGGTGCATGTTGGGATGTTCACGAACAATATAGAATAAGGAGAGATAGTCATGTACAACAAAGTTGACACCAATATGAACTTCGTTGAACGCGAGAAGAAGACAGAGCAGTTCTGGAGAGAGAACAATATCTTCAGAAAATCTATGGAAAACAGAAAAGAAGGAGAGACATACACATTCTATGATGGACCTCCTACAGCAAACGGAAAGCCTCACATCGGACATGTTGAGACACGTACCATAAAGGATATGATTCCAAGATTCCAGACCATGAAGGGCAAATATGTGCCACGTAAAGCAGGCTGGGATACACACGGACTTCCTGTTGAGATCGAGGTGGAGAAGCTTCTCGGCCTTGACGGCAAGGATCAGATTGAGAACTACGGACTTGAGCCATTCATCAAGAAGTGTAAAGAGTCTGTATGGAAATACAAGGGTATGTGGGAGGATTTCTCCAACACAGTAGGTTTCTGGGCTGATATGGACAATCCATACGTCACATATGACGACAATTTCATTGAGTCAGAGTGGTGGGCTCTCAAGGAAATCTGGAACAAGGGACTTCTTTACAAGGGCTTCAAGATTGTTCCTTACTGTCCTCGTTGTGGAACACCACTTTCTGCACAGGAGGTGGCACAGGGCTACAAGACAGTTAAAGAAAAATCAGCAGTAGTACGTTTTAAGGTAGTAGGAGAGGATGCATATTTCCTCGCATGGACCACAACTCCATGGACACTTCCAAGCAACGTGGCACTCTGTGTGAACCCTAATGACACATATGTAAAGGTAAAGGCTGTTGATGGCTATACATATTATATGGCAGAGGCACTTGCAGACAAGGTGCTCTCACAGCTTCTTTCAAAAGAGGACGCAGAGGCAGGCAAGAAGGCATATGAGGTGCTTGAGACATACAAAGGAAAGGACCTTGAGTACAAGGAGTATGAGCCGCTTTATGACTGTGCTAAGCAGGTTGCCGATAAGCAGGGCAAGAAGGGCTTTTTCGTGACATGTGACACATATGTTACTATGTCAGACGGTACAGGAATTGTTCATATCGCTCCTGCATTTGGTGAGGATGATGCCAATGTCGGAAGAAATTATGACCTTCCATTTGTACAGTTTGTAAACGACAAGGGAGAGCTTACAGCCGAGACTCCGTTTGCCGGTATGTGGGTAAAGGATGCAGATCCTGAGGTATTAAAGGACTTAAGCGGCAGAAAGCAGCTCTTCGATGCTCCGAAATTTGAGCATGAGTATCCACACTGCTGGAGATGTGACAAGCCTCTTATCTACTATGCAAGAGAGTCATGGTACATCAAGGAGACAGCAGTAAAGGATGATCTTATCAGAAACAACAATACAGTAAACTGGATTCCTGAGTCTATCGGTTCAGGACGTTTCGGAAACTGGCTTGAGAATATACAGGATTGGGCTATTTCACGTAACCGTTACTGGGGCACACCACTCAATATCTGGGAGTGTGAATGCGGACACAGAGAGTGTATCGGAAGCCGTGCAGAGCTCGCCGAAAAAGCAGGAGATCCAAAGGCTGCAGAGGTAGAGCTTCACAGACCATACATCGACGCTGTGACAATCAAGTGTCCTGAGTGTGGCAAGGATATGCACCGTGTACCTGAGGTACTTGACTGCTGGTTTGATTCAGGAGCCATGCCATTTGCACAGCACCACTATCCATTCGAGAACAAGGAAGTATTTGAGAAGCAGTTCCCGGCCAAGTTTATCTCAGAGGCAGTTGACCAGACACGTGGATGGTTCCATTCACTCATGGCTGAGTCTACACTCCTTTTCAACAAGGCCCCTTATGAGAATGTCATCGTGCTTGGACACGTACAGGATGAGAACGGACAGAAGATGTCCAAGTCAAAGGGCAACGCTGTAGATCCGTTTGATGCACTTGAGACATACGGTGCAGATGCCATCAGATGGTATTTCTACACAGCATCAGCTCCATGGATTCCAAAGAAGTTTTCAGGAAAGCTCGTGCTTGAGGGACAGCGTAAGTTTATGGGAACACTCTGGAACACATACGCATTCTTCGTTCTTTATGCAAATATCGACAATTTTGATGCTACAAAATACAGCCTTGAGTATGATAAGCTTGCAGTAATGGACAAGTGGATTCTTTCAAAGCTCAACTCAGCAGTGGCAGGCGTGGATGAGTGCCTGTCAAACTACAAGATTCCGGAGGCGGCAAAGTACCTTCAGGAGTTCGTAGACGACTTAAGTAACTGGTATGTACGCCGCAGCCGTGAGCGTTTCTGGGCAAAGGGCATGGAGCAGGACAAGATAAACGCATACATGACACTTTATACAGCACTTGTCACCATATCAAAGGCGGCAGCACCTATGATTCCTTTCATGACAGAGGATATCTACAGAAATCTTGTCTGCTCTATCGACAAGAGCGCACCGGAGTCAATTCATCTGTGCGACTATCCTGTAGTTGATGAGAAGCTGATTGACAAAAAGCTCGAAGCTGATATGGATGAGGTACTAAAGGTTGTAGTACTCGGACGTGCATGCCGTAACGAGGCAAATATCAAAAACCGTCAGCCAATCGGAAAAATGTTTGTAAAGGCTCCGGAAAAACTGGATGAATTTTATGTGGATATCATCGCAGACGAGCTCAACGTAAAAGAGGTTGAGTTCACTGATGATGTATCACACTACACCACCTACAAATTCAAGCCACAGCTTAGAACAGTGGGTCCTAAGTATGGTAAATACCTTGGCCAGATTAAGGCAGTTTTAGCTGAGCTTGATGGTCATAAGGCCATGGAGGAGCTTAACAGCACCGGCTCTCTCAAGCTTGACAGCATTAGCGATGAAGTTGTATTATCTAAAGAGGATTTACTTATCGAGATGACTCAGATGGAGGGCTATGTGACACAGTCTGACAACAATATAACCGTTGTTCTTGACACCAACCTCACTCCTGAGCTTATCGAGGAAGGTTTCGTAAGAGAAATCATCAGTAAGATCCAGACAATGCGTAAGGACGCAGGCTTTGAGGTTATGGACCACATCGCTGTGACATACGAGGCAGATGAGAAGCTTTCAAATGTATTTGAAAAGTTTGGTGATGAAATCAAGACCGAGGTTCTTGCCGTATCAATTAAATCAGGCGAACTTAAGGGCTATGAAAAGGATTGGAAGATTAATGGTGAGGCTGTTAAGCTTGCAGTTGAAAAACAATAATCTCTGCACGAGAGGGAGCATTAATTTGCTCCCTTTTAGTGCCATAAGGAGGAATATGATGAGAGATAATACGTTTAGCAAAAAGGTGTTTATTAAGACTGTATCAGACAATTTAAAAAATAAATATCGTAAGACTATAGATGATGCCACACAGCAGGAACTTTATCAGGCTGTATCAGAGGCCGTAAAGGATGTCATCATGGATGAGTGGATTGCCACACAGAGAGTGATGGACAAGGACGATCCAAAGGTTGTTTACTATATGTCCATGGAGTTTTTGATGGGAAGAGCTCTCGGCAACAACCTTATAAACCTCTCAGCATACAAGGAGGTCAAGGAGGCTCTCAATGAGATTGGTGTGGATATCAATGCTATTGAGGACCAGGAGCCTGATCCGGCACTTGGAAACGGTGGACTCGGAAGACTGGCAGCGTGCTTCATGGATTCACTTGCCACACTCGGATATCCTGCATACGGCTGTGGAATCAGATACAGATATGGTATGTTCAAGCAGCAGATTTCAGACGGCTTCCAGATTGAGGTGCCTGACAACTGGCTCAAGGACGGATATCCATTCGAGCTTCGTCGTCCGGAGTACTGCTATGAGGTCAAGTTTGGAGGATATGTGCAGGAGAGCACAGATGAAAACGGAGAGCTTCATTTCGAGCAGAAGGACTATCAGTCGGTGCTTGCAGTGCCTTATGATATGCCTATAGTCGGTTATGACAACAATGTGGTCAATTCTCTCATGATATGGGATGCAGAGCCCAAAAACGGCTTCTCGCTCGAGTCCTTTGACCAGGGTGACTACGACAAGGCAGTGGAGCAGGAAAATCTTGCAAGAAACCTTGTTGAGGTGCTCTATCCAAACGATAACCATGTAAAGGGCAAGGAGCTTCGCTTAAAGCAGCAGTATTTCTTTGTATCAGCAAGCATCCAGCGTGCACTTGCAAGGTTTAAAAAGCATCACAGCGATTTAAAAGATCTTCCGAATAAGGTCGTTTTCCAGATGAACGATACTCACCCTACAGTTGCAGTCGCAGAGCTTATGAGAATCCTTGTGGACGAGGAGCATCTGTCATGGGATGATGCATGGGATATCACTACAAGATGTGTAGCCTACACTAACCATACAATCATGGCTGAGGCGCTTGAGAAGTGGCCAATTGAGATATTCCAGAGAATGCTTCCTCGTGTATACCAGATTGTTGACGAGATAAACAGAAGATTTGTGATGCAGATTAATGAGAGATATCCTGGCAATGAGGACAAGGTAAGAAAGATGGCTATCCTCTATGACGGACAGGTCAAGATGGCAAATATGGCTATCGTTGCAGGCTATTCTGTAAACGGTGTTGCAAAGCTTCACACAGAGATACTTAAGAATCAGGAGCTTCATGATTTCTATGAGATGTTCCCTGAGAAGTTCAATAACAAGACAAACGGAATCACACAGCGTAGATTCTTAGCCCATGCAAATCCACTCCTTGCAGACTGGGCAACAAAAAAGGTAGGAGCCGGCTGGATTACAGATCTTACAATGCTTTCAAAGCTCAAGGCTTATGCGGACAGCCCTGTTGCACAGCAGGAGTTTGCTGAGATTAAGAGAGCAAACAAGGTGCGTTTAGCAAAGTATATCAAGGAGCACAATGGTATTGATGTAAATCCGGATTCTATCTTTGATGTGCAGGTTAAGAGACTTCACGAGTACAAGAGACAGCTCATGAACATCCTTCATGTGATGTATCTGTACAACAAGATTAAGGAAAATCCGTCTATGGATTTCTATCCTAGAACATTCATTTTTGGAGCAAAGGCAGCAGCAGGCTACAGAAATGCAAAGAAAACAATAAAGCTCATCAACAGTGTGGCTGATGTGATAAATAACGATGCTTCTATTGGCGGCAAGCTCAAGGTAGTATTTATCGAGGATTACAAGGTATCCAATGCCGAGATTATTTTTGCGGCAGCAGATGTCAGCGAGCAGATTTCCACAGCAAGCAAGGAGGCATCCGGAACAGGAAACATGAAGTTTATGCTCAATGGAGCGCTCACTATCGGAACTATGGATGGTGCCAATGTCGAGATGTTCGATGAGGTAGGGGCTGACAACATGTTTATCTTTGGAATGAGCTCTGATGAGGTCATCTCACACGAGAACAGACATGACTACAATCCTGTTGATGTATATAATAACGATGCCGAGCTAAGAAAGGTAGTAAACCAGCTTGTAGACGGCACATATTCACCAAATGACCATGAGCTTTTCAGGGAGCTTTACAACTCACTGCTCAATCCACAGCAGGGACAGGTGGCTGACCGCTACTTTATCCTCGCAGACTTCCGCTCATATGCAAATGCACAGCAGAAGATTAATGATTATTACAAGAACAAGAGCGCATGGAGAAAGAGTGCACTGCTCAATATCGCACATGTAGGAAAGTTCTCTTCAGACAGAACAATCCAGGAATATGTGGACGATATCTGGCATCTTGACAGAATTACCGTAAATATGGCAGGAGTATAGGATTTTGGAAAAAGTTATCGCAAAGTCTGGTATCAGTGGAAGCACGCTTAAGCTTATAGCCATTTTTACCATGCTTATAGACCATATTGCGGCAACGGTTATTCTTCAGATGATAAATAACGGGATAGGTGGACAAACGCTTATTGATATCTACTGGGTCATGCGTTCTATAGGGCGCATGGCCTTTCCTGTTTTCTGCTTCCTGCTTGTGGAGGGCTTTAAATATACACACAGTAGGGAAAAATATGCTGCGAGGATGTTTATATTCGCGCTTATCTCTGAGATACCGTTTGACCTTGCAATAAACAATACAGTGCTCGAATTTAAGAGCAACAATGTGTTTTTTACACTGCTTTTAGGCTTGCTTGCCATCACAGTGCTTGATTGGCTTAAGTCGGTCGATAAAATAGAAAAGGCATCCTCTGCAGTCAAGTGGTTTTTTGTCACACTGATCAGGTGTATAGTAATGGTATCAGTAGTGCTTGTTATGATGATTATTGCAGAGTTTGTGCTTTGCTGTGATTATGGTGCGGCGGGTGTAGGGTGCATTGTCATGATGTACCTGCTTTCTTCAAACCGGGATGTTGCATTTGCCGTGGCAGTCATACTGCTTGGACTTTTCTCAGGTACCATAGAGTTTTTTGCACTTTTTATGCTTATACCGCTTCGCTATTACAATGGAAAAAGAGGCATTTCACTAAAATATGTCTTTTACGCCTTTTACCCGGTGCATCTTTTTGTACTGTACCTGATATGCAGGCTTGCTATGGCTGCTGTTCACACCTAAAAGAGTGACAGACAACGATTAAAATGGGGGAATAGATGAAAAAGCTTTTAAAAATCATACCGGCACTTGTGTTTGCTGCCTGTTGCTTTATGTTCGCTGCAAAATGCTTAAAGGCAGGAGGGTTTACAGGTGCTATAGCTGATTTTCCTACAGCTATACACAGGGCAGTAAAGGGGCAAATGCAGACCACAACAGACTATTTAAACGGCGAACAGACAGAGTACGATGAGTCAGTATTTACAGGGGAATATCACTACTACTACGAGAAGCTGTCAGATGATGACAAGCTTATTTACAGGCAGATTTATGCGATGATGCAAAAGCGCATGGATGGAATTTCGTTAAATACTACAGACACTGACAACGTAAGCCGTATACAGCAGTTTGTGCTGCTGGACAATCCACAGTTTTTCTACATAGAAAAGAGTCAGTATACTGTGAGAAACAGCATCATTTTTTCGCCTGTATACAATATGTCTGAGTCTGATATCGACAACGCAATAAGTACGATTTCAGGCTATGTGTCAGCCTGTATGGCAGGTATCGATGAAGGTGCATCGGATTATGACAAGGCTGTGCATTTCTATGAATATGTGATAGAGCATGCCGAGTATGAGGAAAATTCTCCTCACAACCAGGATATGTACTCAGCAGTGCTTGGAAGGACGGTCTGTCAGGGCTATGCGATGATGTTTAAGTATCTGTGTGACCGGGCCGGTATCAGCTCACTTATTGTGACAGGCACCACATCTGATGCAAACCACGCCTGGAATATGGTATATCTGGACGGTGCGTGGTGTGCAGTGGACTGTACCTACGGTGATGGTGATTATCTGGGAAAGGGCATATCATACAGCTGGTTCGGAGTGCCGCTTGATGTGGTAAAGCTTACACGTACATTGGACAATGAGGATATGCTGCCGCAGGAAGCGTCAGTGGAGGATGACTATTATTACAGGAATGGGCTGTATTTTACATCCTACGACCTTAAAGTCTTACAGGGCATGACAACGTCATCTAACTATATCACGTTCAAGTTTTCGGACAGAGAAACCTATGATACTGCATGTCACAGTCTTTTTGAGAAGGGTGACTACAAATATCTCATACCGACGGCAAGAGGCGGCACTATCACATATATGCAGGAGCCCAATTCGCTTGCGGTGTTTATACACATAGAGCTGGGAAGCTGATAAATTTATCTCCTTTTATTTTAAGGAGATAGCCGCACACCCCATAAAGGGCGGGCGCTGATACAAAAATAAAGAAAGAGGAATCCAAATGTCATTTTGTCATCTTCACACCCATACCGAGTACAGTCTGCTCGATGGGTCAAACAAGATAAAAGAATATGTAAAGCGCGTCAAGGAGCTTGGCATGAACTCTGCCGCAATCACAGACCATGGCAATATGTACGGTGTGGTGGAGTTTTACAAGACGGCAAAGGCAAATGATATCAATCCGGTCATAGGCTGCGAGGTATATGTGGCACCAAATTCGCGCTTTGACAGGGAGACAAGCCACGGTGATGACAGGTATTATCATCTGATTCTGCTTGCTGAAAATAATACAGGCTATGCCAATCTCATGAAGATAGTGTCAATAGGGTTCACAGAGGGCTATTATTACAGGCCGAGAGTGGATTTTGAGACGCTTGAGAGATATCACGAGGGGCTTATATGCCTGTCTGCCTGTCTGGCAGGAGAAATCCCCAGATACATCGTAAGAGGCTTTTATGACGAGGCAAAGGAGATTGCAAGGAAGTATCAGGACTGCTTTGGAAAAGACAACTTCTTCCTTGAGCTGCAGGACCATGGCATTGATGACCAGAAGCTTGTGAATCAGCAGCTTCTTAGGATGAGCAAGGAGCTTGAAATAGGGTTAGTGTGTACTAATGATGTGCACTACACCTACGAGTCCGATGCAGAGGCACATGATGTGCTTTTGTGCATCCAGACCGGGAAAAAGGTGTCTGACGAGGACAGGATGCGCTATGATGGCGGACAGTTTTTCGTAAAGAGCGAAGAGCAGATGAGAGCACTTTTCCCATATGCCACAGAGGCTATTGAGAATACACAGAAAATTGCCGACAGATGCAATGTGACGCTTGAGTTTGGCAATTACAAGATTCCAAAGTATGAGGTGCCAGATGGCTATGATAGTGCCGAAGCCTTCCTTACAGAGCTTTGCGAGAAGGGCTTTAGGGAGAAATACATAGGCTGTGGCGAGTACAGTGCTGATGAGCTTAAAAAGATACATGCAGATATGGACTATGAGCTTGGTATCATAAAGACCATGGGCTTTATAGAGTATATCCTTATCGTGTGGGATTATATCAACTGGTGCCGCACGCACGACTGCTGGGTAGGCCCTGGACGAGGCTCAGCGGCGGGAAGCAGGGTGTGTTATTGTACCGGAATCACGGATATTGATCCGGTTAAATACAATCTGCTTTTTGAAAGATTTCTTAACCCTGAGCGAGTTTCCATGCCTGATATCGATGTGGATTTCGAGTATGCGGAGAGATATCGCGCCATAGAGTATGTTCAGCAGAAGTACGGACACGATTCTGTAACACAGATAGTCACATTTGGTACGATGGCAGCAAGAGGTGTCATAAAATCAGTCGGAAAGGCACTGGATTTCCCATATGCAGAGACTGACAGGCTTGCAAAGATGGTGCCTCAGGAGCTTAATATCACGATTGACAAGGCTCTTCAGATGAACCCGGAGTTTAAGGGCATTTACGACAGTGATGCGAGAGTGCATGAAATGATAGATATGGCAAAAAGGCTTGAGGGACTGCCAAACCACACGTCCGTGCATGCAGCAGGTGTGGTAATCTATCCGGGTGTGGCGAGTGATTATGTGCCTCTTGGAAGGGCAAACGACGGAAGCCCTACCGCAGAGTACAACATGGTACAGCTCGAGGAGCTTGGCCTTTTAAAGATGGATTTTCTGGGGCTTCGTACACTCACGGTGCTAAAGGATTCTGTGAAGAATATCAAGGCATCAAGGGGCATTGATGTGGATATCGACCATATTGATTTCAACGATAAGGGCACACTTGACTTTATCGGAACAGGAAAGACGGAAGGGGTATTCCAGCTGGAGTCTGCCGGTATGCAAAGCTTCATGAAGGAACTCAGTCCACAGAGCTTTGAGGACATCGTGGCCGGTATTTCGCTTTACCGTCCGGGTCCTATGGATTTCATTCCCAACTATATAAAGGGCAAGAACAATCCAAAGGAGATAAGCTATGTGACACCTGAGCTTGAGAGTATTTTAGAGCCGACCTACGGCTGTATAGTATACCAGGAGCAGGTCATGCAGATAGTGCAGAAGCTCGCAGGCTATACAATGGGTCAGGCGGACAACATCCGCCGTGCCATGAGTAAGAAGAAGCAGTATGTCATTGACGCAGAGCGCCAGAGCTTTGTGTACGGAGACGAGGAGCGCGGTATAAAGGGCTGTGTGGCAAACGGCATAGATGAAAAGGCTGCCAACAGCATATACGATTCGATGGTTGATTTTGCTAAGTATGCGTTCAACAAATCACATGCAGCCGCGTATGCAAAAATCAGTGTTCAGACTGCATGGCTCAAAAATTACTATCCGGTCGAATTTATGGCAGCGCTCATGACTTCTGTTATAGACAATTCAGCCAAGGCGGCGCAGTATCTTTACAGCTGTCGTGATATGGGTATTAAGGTGCTTCCGCCGGATATCAACTGTGGACAGGGCGAGTTTACCGCAGAGGGTGACCATGTCAGATATGGCATGTACGCCATCAAATCTCTGGGCAGGCCGGTAATAGACCAGATAATCGAGGAGCGGGAAAGTGGCGGCAGATACCGCACACTCTCTGATTTTATCGAGAGAACATGCCAGAAGGAGCTTATCAACAAGCGTGCGATTGAGAATCTGATAAAGGCGGGAGCCTGCGATTCACTCGACGGCACGAGAAAGCAGATGGCAATGGTGTATGCATCGATTGTGGACAGGGTGCAGCATGACAAAAAGTCAACAATGGCAGGGCAGATGAGCCTGTTTGACCTGGTCTCAGATGAGGATAGGCAGTCATTTGAGCTTAAGTATCCAAATGTTGGTGAATATGACGCTGAGGAAGCCCTGGCCTATGAAAAAGAGGTGCTTGGCATCTATTTAAGCGGACACCCTCTGGAAAAATATGCAGCTACCCTAAAGAAAAACATCACAGCAAATGCGATAGATTTTGTGCTTGAAGAGGAGAGCGGTGCCGTAAAGATAGAGGACAATGCGCACGTGGTAATCGGAGGCATGATAGCTGCAAAGACGATTAAGTTTACCAAGTACAATCAGGCCATGGCTTTTATCACGATAGAGGACCTGACAGGAACTGTTGAGGTAATTATTTTTCCGAGAGATTACGAGCGCTACCAGAGATATTTACAGGACGATGCTAAAATATTTGTTATCGGACATGCGACAGTCGAGGATGAGCAGAACGGCAAGATAATCTGCGAGAAAATCATACCGTTTGATGAGCTTCCGAAGCAGCTATGGCTCAGGTTTGATACGATGGAGGACTATAAGAAAAATGAGAGCAGGCTTCTTGAGACAATCCGTGAATCTGACGGAGGAGATGAA
>ULSJ01001422.1_pt1 | contig 16703 bp, 10 predicted proteins | sample 1956291 | NCBI WGS metagenome assembly ULSJ01 (sample SAMEA4835705, study PRJEB28245) | human gut metagenome | biome: gut microbiome; material: fecal sample | place: Denmark | collected 2008 | reverse complement strand
AGAAGCTATGCCTGCCAACTCCACCACCACCATGCTGGGCATCACAACGCTGCAAATGGGTGTGTTCGGCGGCATCGTGGTCGGTCTGGGCGTGGCGGCGCTGCACAACAAATTCTATAAGATCGAGCTGCCGCAAGTGCTGGCCTTCTTTGGCGGCACACGCTTCGTGCCCATCGTCAGTTCTATTGTGTATCTGGTGGTCGGCATTGCCATGTTCTATATCTGGCCGGTGGTGCAGAACGGTATTGCCGCGCTGGGTGCACTGGTGCTGGCTTCCGGCTACGCAGGCACCTTTATTTACGGCCTGCTGGAGCGTGCGCTGATTCCTTTTGGACTGCATCATGTGTTCTATATGCCGTTCTGGCAGACCGCTGTGGGTGGCACCGCTATCATCGACGGCGTGACCGTGACCGGCGCACAGAACATCTTCTTTGCCGAACTGGCTTCCAAGTCCACCACTGTGTTCTCGGTCAGCGCTACACGCTTCATGGCCGGTAAGTTCCCCTTTATGATGTTCGGTCTGCCCGGCGCGGCGCTGGCTATGTACCAGTGCGCCAAGCCTGAAAAGAAAAAGGCGGCAGGTGGCCTGCTGCTGTCTGCTGCATTGACGGCTTTCCTCACCGGCATTACCGAGCCGCTGGAATTTACCTTTATCTTTGTGGCACTACCCATGTACGCGGTGCACTGCGTACTGGCCGGTCTGTCCTTCATGCTGATGCACATCCTGAATGTGGGCGTAGGCATGACCTTCTCCGGCGGTCTCATCGATCTGGTGCTGTTCGGTGTGATGCAGGGCAACGCCAAGACCCACTGGGTGTGGGTGGTCGTGGTCGGTGCGGTGTACTTTGTGCTGTACTACATCATTTTCCGCTTTATGATCTCCAAGTTTGACTACAAGACTCCGGGCCGTGATGATGCCGAGGAAGTCAAGCTGTACACCCGTGCGGACGTGAACGCCCGGAATGCTGCTTCCGGCAGCGTACCTGCCGGGAATGACCCGGTCAGTGCACTGATTGTGGAAGGTCTGGGAGGTGCCGCTAATCTGACCGATGTGGATTGCTGTGCAACCCGTCTGCGCTGCACGGTCAATGACGCGGCATTGGTCAAACAGGATCTGCTCAAAGCCTCTGGCGCCTCTGGCGTAATCTGCAAGGGCAACGGCGTACAGGTGGTGTACGGCCCCAAGGTGGCCGTCATCAAGGCAAAGCTGGAAGATTATCTGGAAAGTACACCCAAAGACCCGGTTGTCGCTCCCTCGCCGGCAGCCGCATCCGCAGCAAAGGATACCGTGCTGTCTGCCTGCCTGAACGGTACTGTAGTGCCGCTGGCCGATGTGAAGGATGAAGCCTTTGCCAGCGGTGTACTGGGGGATGGCATTGCCATTGAGCCCTCCGACGGTGAACTGGTGGCACCTGCTGACGGTGAGATCTCCTCCATCTTTGAGACCCACCATGCCGTAGGTATGACCACGGCTGACGGTGCCGAACTGCTGATGCACATCGGCATCGATACGGTCAAGCTGGGCGGCAAGCACTTTACCTACCTCGTCAACGAGGGCGACAAGGTGAAGAAGGGCCAGCCGTTGATCCGCTTTGAGCTGGAAGCCATTAAGGCCGAAGGCTATCCCGTGACCACGCCGGTCATTGTCTGCAATACCGATGACTATGCCGCTGTCGAGGCTAAAGCCGGTGGCACCGTAAAGCAGGGTGATGCGTTGCTGGAACTGAAGCGCTAAGCGTTTCTCCCTAACTGTAAGGCGGGGTTGCTATAAAGGAAAAAGCTATTCCGATAAAGGCAATGTCACTTAGTTAAATAGGCAATCCCTCTACACCAACGCAGAAATTGGTATAGAGGGATTTTTTTCTTCTAAATACTTGACAATAAGCTCAGAATGTGCGGCCGCATTGCTTACCGAAGTAAGCAATGCGGCCCTTGTAGTTAGGAAACGTCCACTGTGACAGCTAACAGCAAGGAGTGAAGTGTATGACCGCAGAGAATGTCAAGCAAACGTTGCTTATCTGCATATAAGAATAAGCCAGTGAGCGAGCTATCCGCCCCTTTACAGTTGGGCGCAAGAATTGGATGGTGCTCAACACTCCCAGAGGAGCACAATCCAGTGCGATTCTCTACAGCATTGCAGAAACAGCCCAGACCAACAATTTGAAGCCGTATGAGTATTTCCGGTTTTTACTGGACGAGATTGCAGAGCATCTTTATGGCCGGGAGCATGATCCAAATGACCACGCGTTCTTAAATGATCTGCTGCCGTAGTCGGACAAACTGCCTGACATTTGCAAAAAAGAAAATTTGAAGTTTGCTGGAGCCGGGTTTGGCTCCAGTTTTATTTTTGCTTGACGGCTGTGGTTGATCGGTTACCAAAGAAATAAGCAAAGCCCCCAGGCCGGATTTTGTATCCAGCCTGGGGGCTTTGCTATATTTTCAAATTGATGCAGTTCAAATCTTGGAGCTCAAATACTTTACAAGTTCCCAAACCGTTGTCAGCGGGTTGCTCTGCCGTGAAATCGGCTCGATGCCTTGATTCTGAATCTGTTCGGTACGAACTTTCGCTCTCTGAATTGCAGTTGCCTGCAAAGGCTTCAAAACGTCAAAGCAATCCCTGTTCTTCTCATAATCGGGGATTCTGTTTGGCTGTTTCAGCAAGCGAATCAATGCCTGACAATCTTCGACCTCTGTCTGCTGATTTACAAAGTGTAACAAGAACCATAGTTCGAAGGATGGATTGGAGTAGGCTAGATGATAGCCCTCCTTTTGAGCTGACTGTTTGGCGCGCAGAAGAACCTCGTTGGAATTATCGTCACGGTCAAATACGCACCAGATGGAATCGCCATCTTCCGGATAATACGGATTATTGCCCATCGTTGCCTTGGCCTTCTGCACAAGCCTGTCAGCGGACTTATACTGCGAAGAAATCGGGATAATGTCGATATTACAGCCACGGCTTCGAAAACGCTTGAAATGGCGAATCTCGGTTTCACTGCCCTCGCAGATAAGGTATACGACCGGATTCCGCTTTCTGCTTCGGGTAGGCCTGCGGCTGATTTCCTTTATTCGACCCATGTTGCATTCCCTCCAATGAACGGAATCGCGCCGTAGCGGCCTTGCAGATACCCTTTGGAGATGTTCTCACCTTTCCGGGGAGAAAACTCAGTCAGAGCGTAAATATCGGTCTGCATGGTCTTTTCATCTTTCTCTGCAAACCAGATCTGATCACGCCGAAGCAAAGTCAAGTCGAGAAGCCCGGTGTCGTGGGTCGTGAAGATGAGTTGTGTATGGTTCGTATTGATGGCGGCATCCTGCATCATTTCGATCAAGTGCCGGGTCAGGAGTGGGTGCATACTGGATTCAATCTCGTCTACCACCAGAACAGCCCCAGATTCCAGAGCAGCGAGCCACATACCGATGCGAGAAAAGAATCGCTGTGTTCCAACGGATTCCTGCCCCAACGGAAGCCAGAAGCCCTTGGATGTGCCATCTTCAGTGTCGAGAGTGTGTAGGGCAGAAATGATAGGTTCTTCCTTGGAACCAGTGATGCGGATGTCTTTGATGCCTAGATCGGCATACAGCATTTCATGCAGGATACGGCTCTTTTCGGAGCCGCCCTGCCGGATGGCAGACAGAGCGGCATCCAGCCGCATTTCTGTTCCCACGAAACCTGTCAGCTTTTCAAAGAACCACAGATACGCTTTTTCGGTCTGCGGACAGTTCCACTCGTTGGAACTGGACAGATACAGACGATTTTCGGCGGTTCGTCCAGAAAGCGTAAGCTGTTCTTGGATGTTTTCACGAAATTGGTAACTGCCGCCCTCTCTGGAAAAAATCAGTGCTTCCCGGCCATTAGGCCAGTGATAAAGATATTCGGTCAAGATTCTGGACTTGTCAAACGAGAACCCATAGGCATACTTGATGCCGCCATAGAAATAGATAGCTTCAAAACTGGTCGGCTGTGTAGGCTGGTCTGTGAAAGCAAACGGTTCCTGCGGAAGCGGTTCGCCCCTCAGCAGCTTGGCATATCGGCCACAGACCATTTCCCGCATGAGCAGGAGTGCATGGAGGACATTGCTCTTTCCCGCTGCATTTGCGCCGTACAGTGCCAGCACTGGAACAAGCTGTTTCTTCTCGTCCGGTGAAATCAGGCAGTCGACCAGACTTTTATCTGTAGATGCTTTCAAGCTGATGATGGCTGTATCCTTGATGGAACGGTGGTTGGTGACTGAAAATTGAAGCAGCATCGCAATTCCTCCCAGATGATTTTCTGAATCCAGTGTACTCTATTCTAGGCGGAAAGTCAAATTTTAATTTCGGAATTTGCAGATATTTTTCAAAATCCAAGAATAATATTTAAGATATTGGCTTTTTATACCGCTCTAATACTATTAGAGTTTATTCTGCATACACAATCTCTCTCACCACCACTTCCTCCGCCCATTCCAGTTTAAGAACATTCTTGAATTCCGTCCGACAAAAACACATTTTCTAGTTCGGAAGACGGTTATTTACTATTTTGACATTCGATAATGGTCGTTCATCAAATGGTATCGTGGTCGGACCTGAATTTTCAAGGATGATGGCGGAGATTCTTCTTCAACATATTGATAACGAAATCCTATTAGAGCTTGAAAAAGATGGTATTTTCTATAAAGTCGATTATGCTGCTTTCAGATATGTGGATGACATTTTCCTCTTTTCTAATCAACCTCAAGTTCTTGAACAGATATTATCAAAATATACGTAGGTTGAATATTTTGAGCGTAGGATTATATAGCCGGAACGATAATCTACACATGGGAAAATCGAACATCTATAAATCCAAAGTTTACATCACACCAATATCGAAACATAAAACTTACGCTGATGAAGGGTGATAAGGTGGTCAAGCATCTGAAAGAAAGAGCCAATTTGCTGCTGTTCGGCATAATCCTTCGGCATCGTTAGGTTTGTTTCGAAGAAGTCCGCTGGCGCAACATTCAATAAGCCGTGGTTTCGCGCGCCTTCGGCTGCAATGGCCTGAATACCCTTGTGCCACAAGTCGGTGTTGTAATAAGTGACTATATAATCAGAACTGGTCTTTCTCTCATCCAAAATTTTGAAAACAATGTAAAGCGTTGATAATACGCCACTTTCGTAACGGTCAAGACGCTTAATTGCACCCCAAGGAGCATCGGAAGATGTACTTTTATTGTAAGCAAATTCACCATTCCTAACAAGAAAATAACCGCTTACATCCTTGCTTGCTATACGCTTATCGAAGAACTCATTCTGGTCAATTAGACCATACTGCGCGGAGATTGTCAGTGGCAAAGTTGATTCGAGATTTTCGTTTTTGCGTGTGATGCGTTCGACAACTTCCCCCAACTTCCGCTGTTCCCAAGCAAAAGTAAAAGGGCCTCGGATTTTCCTTGGCCCTCTTGTTTGACTTATCGCTTATAAATATGCAGCCTTACGCCTCGAAGCCGCCGGTTACAATAAATTCCCGCAGCAAACTGTCCACTTTCTGGTTTACCTTGGGCGGTATCAGCTTTACGCCCTCTTTTTTCTCAAAATAGGCTTTGGCTTTTGCCTTGTCCACGGTTTTCTTCAGTTCGTCAAGGCGACCAAACTCGTTAATGTTGGTTTTCGTCAGCCCAAGACCCATCATATTGCGGAGCTTTTCTTCATCCAAGCCAAACACAACGGCAAAACGGTGGATTTGGTCATTCTTCGCACGGCACTGGTACTCGGTGATGTAATCCCGCAGCGTCTTGCCGGGTTCGGGTGTGGCGTCACCGCGTTCAATATCGTGCAGGAAGATGTTGGCAAACTTCTGTTCTTCCTGTGTCAGGCTGGCAAAGGACTTATGCAGTTCAGCTTTTGCCTGTTCTATGGATTCTCCCGATGCACCCGCCTGATTCAGCAGCTTCAGGTACTTATCAAAGCGGCTGTTCATATAGTTGGAATCAATCACACCGGTGTCGATTTCCGTCAAATAGCCCACCAAATCATACGGCGCATCGCTATCATCGGAAGGGTCCGACGGCTCGGCGGACAGCTCCTTATAGCGCTGTGCCAAAATCAGATAGGCCGACTCATCAAACAGCATTTCGACATCAATGGTTTCATCGGTAGCATCGTCCGGGCAATGATATACGCTTTGATTCCATGTAAAGCCCTGCACACGCGCTGCCTCCATGTAGTCGTTAAGCTCACGGAACAGCTTTGCAAACTTGGCGCAGACGCTCCTGTCCTGCGGCAGCTTTTCAAAATCCGGCACACCCGCGCTCGTAAACAACTCCGCAATGTCGCCGTACACCTCGTTCATTTTTTCAAGGTTGTGGGCAAGGCGGTCAACAAACAATCCAATTGGGCGGTCGCCGGAGTACAGCTTCACCGCTTTCAGCACATTTTGCTCCATTGTGTGCGGCTTGCGGTAATAGCGAATCACGCCGAACGGCTTATCCGGTCCAAACAATCGGTTCGTGCGGGAAAACGCCTGTATAATGTTCTCGTATTCCAGCATCTTATCCATATAGAGGGTATTAACCCACTTGGAGTCAAAGCCGGTCAGCATCTGGTCAACAACGATCAGCAAATCAAGCTGTTGGTCGGGGGTGCGTTCAATGCGCTTATACTGCTCCTTGTGCGCCAAACGCAGCGACAGATCCTTCTTAAACCGTGCATGGGTAGATATTGTAAAATCCTGCCCATAGCGCTTATTGTAATCCTCGATAATTTCAACAAGCCCGTCCTCTTTGTAAATCGCGCCGCCGTTATTATCAATGTTCGGGTCAAAAAGGCAGCTTGTTTTCAATTCCGGCATGGTGGTCTTCATCATGCGGTAATATTCGATTGCCTCCGGGATGCTGCTTGTGGCAAAAATCGCGTGGAATTTACCGTTGTGGCTCAAGGTCAGCCAGTTTTCCTTAATATCCTCGATAACGGTCTGCTTATGCTCGGCCGTCAGATATTGTGTATTGGGCAGATAATCCTCAATCCCCTTGATCCACTTTCCGTCCGGACCCGGTTCGCCGTACATTTTCACCTGCGTGTTGTCCATGTACTTATAGTACACAGCTGCTTTTGCAGGGTCGTTCAGGGCATCTGCAACCGTAGCTGCCTTTGCTTTTTCCAGTGCAACAGCCTGCCGCACATCTTTGTCGCGGAAGGTAAGTACCTTGTACGGGTCAAAGCCCAGCACATTTTTATCGCGGATGCCGTCTGCTATGCTGTAACGGTGCAGCTCATTGCCAAACACATCGGTTTGTGCGTTGTTCTTTTTGGCGTTTTCCTCAAACACGGGCGTGCCGGTAAAGCCGAAGAAAATCGCGCGAGGAAAGGTTTCTTTTATAATTGCCAGCATATCGCCAAAGGTGGAGCGATGCGCCTCGTCCACGATAAACACCAATCGCTTTTTGCCGATCAACTCAATATCGCGGGCATTTTTGCCGCCCTCCTCGTCACGGATATTGCTCATCTTCTGAATAGATGTCACAATCAGCGTGTCTGCGGTGGCAATGCTTTTCAACTTGGAAATCAATACATAGGTGTTTTCTGTTGCCTGCACGGTCTCGTTTTCATCGGCAAAGGCGCGGTATTCTTTCAGCGACTGCGTCCCCAGCTCGATACGATCCGTGAGGAAAACCACCTTGTCCGCATCGTTGGAATTGGCAATCAGCTGTGCGGACTTGAAGGAAGTCATCGTCTTGCCGCTGCCGGTGGTGTGCCAGATATACCCGCCGCGCTGCTTGCCGCTGTCCCATTTCGTTTTGGAAACTACATCCGAAATCGCACTGGCAGCATAATACTGATAGCTGCGCATAACCTTCAACACGCCGTCCGCATCGTCGGCCACGGTGTAAAAGCCGATCATCTGATGCGCCATGGGAATGGACAGCAGCTTGGAGGCAATCTCTTTCCAATCGTTGATTGGCTCGTTGTTGAAGTCCGCCCAGTGGAAGTAGTAATCGGTGTTAAATTTGCCGTCGGGACCGGGGTTGGCGAAGTAGACGGTTTCTTCCGGGTTCATTGCCACAAAAATCTGCACAAGCGAGAACAGCCCGGTAAACACACCCTCGTGGGCGTATTTTTCGATTTGGTTATATGCCTGACTCACCGGCACACCGCTGCGCTTTAATTCCAGATGGAAAACCGGCATACCGTTGATCAGCAGCATCAAATCGCCGCGGCGGTCGTTCAGCATTTTGGATTTACCGGGAAAAATCGGCTGCTGCACGATCTGGTAGCGGCTTTGCCCGGCGGCAATCTCCATGCGGTCGTAGATTTTCAGGCTGACTTCCTTGCCGAAATGTGCCTTGTCATCGGGGTTATCGCGCTTGACAGAAACCGTTTTGCCGTTGATAAAGCCGTTCAGCTTCAGCGGCGTGCGCAGTTCCCGAATCTGCTCCACAATTTGCTGCATCTCGCCATCGGTCAAGGGGTAATCGCCAAGGCGATCTATGCCGCGGTTATTGTCAAAGAGAATGTTTGCCCAGTTGCGAATCAGATCCTGCTCGGTGGGATATTTCAGAATTGTGCTCTCCCAGCCTTTGGTCGTCAGGATTTTTATAAGCGCTTCTTCAAAGTCCGATTCCTTTTGAAAGGTCATTTGTTTTGCCCCTTTCCGGGTATTTGTGTGCGCTTTTACAGCCGTTCGCGCACCATCATCAGAGCATAGCCCAGCAGGTTTTGCCCCTTCCACTTGCCAATATCCAGCCTGTCCGGGTCCTTCATCGACAAGCCGATGCCCCAAATGGTATCCCTGACCGCACATTCAGCCAAAACGGAACCTTTGGTGGCGGCAAGCTGCGCTTTCAGGTCGTCATTTTGGGTGAATTTAGCAAGCAGCCCTGTAAAAACAACGATTTGCCGAATACCATTCCAATAGCGCTCGCTGTAATGGGCAACCAGCCTGCCAAGCGCCTTGATTTCGGCAACATCATCGGTTGCAAGAATTTTGGCCGCCACAGCCTTGTCACCAAAGTAGACAGCCTTTTTGTACATCATATATTGTTCTATGGAGGAAAAGTCCACCCCCTCCACCGTAAAGCGGCAGGGGTACCAGTTGCTCAAATATCCGTTTTCCTCACTGGGGTTATGAAAGCAAACAACCGTCATTATACTTCACCGACTTTTTGTACCGCCAAATCCAGTTCCAGATCATGCAGCCCGCCGTATGCTTTTTCCAGAAAAGCAACCGGCACTTTTTTTACGACCTCGCTGCTGGGCAGATTATAATACCATTGATAATACGCATAAAATTCGCCGATCCAATCCGGCATAAACCCCTCGATGGCTTTGCCGTCCTTCAGTGTAAAGTCCTCGGTTTTGCAAAAGTAATCCCACAATTCGGGGGCGCTCATCGTGTTTACATAGGCTTTGGCTTCGTCGATGCTTTTTCTGGTTTTGCTTGCCATATAGGAATTGATAAAAGCCGCAGTATCCTTGTCAGGGTATTTCTGTGCCACAAGGTCAAAGAGCTTGCCCTGATTTTCGACCACATCGCTTACATATTCCTTTGCATACGCGCGCATTGCCCCTCACCTCTCAAACAGTGTGCTGAACACCTTTGTGACCGTGTTCGCGTCGGAATCCACCAGTTCGCGCATCCGTTTTCTTGCCGTTATGTCGCGCTGATTGTACCTGTCGTTAAATTCAGTGTAGTCCACGGCAAGCAGCTCGTCGGTTATTTCTTTCAGATTTGCATACGCGGCCTCGGACTTGATGCAATACTGGATGCCCAAACCGCCCAGCGACAGCAGATCTTCCAGAATATCCACATCAATATTATCGCGCACAAACTCTTTGGCGATGTAAAAGTAGGAGGCGTTTGCGCGCCAGCCGCAAATCACATCATAATCGCGGGTATCCATGCCGTATTTTTCGATAAATTTCTTTGCCAGCATACGGTATCGCTTAGAGTCGGCGGCGTCCCGGTGCTTCATCAGCTCTGCCAGCCACGCAAGAACACTGTGCTGCTGAAAATCCAGAATTTTCAGCCCGGCGGTTTCCAGCTCGTACTTGTGAACCCAGCCGTTTGTGTCGTTCGGGCGGCAGACCGCCCATTCTTTGGCAAGTTCGATGTTCTCGGTAAGGTAAAAGCCCCTGCCATAGTCGTGTTTATCATCCCCGCCGCCAAATTTCGGCACAACGATTTTGTCGGGAGTGCCGTGATATAAAATAATTTTTCCCATTTTTTCACGATTCTCCTTAGACAAACATCTTTTCGAGCATGGATTTTTTGATATTTTGCAGCTTTTCTAACTCACGCTGATGAAGGGTGATAAGGTGGTCGAATGTATCCATATACTTGCCAATTTCAGCTTTTTCAGATAAATCATTTGGCATATAAAAAGCAAGTTGTTGAAGGGTCGAGTATTTTACACGACGTTTTTCAATTAAAGAGCCAGTTGCAGCGTTATCAAAAATATTCATCGCCGTGGGTGTTTTGAAATATGCATTCCAAAATCCACTGCATTTGTCATCATCAATCGAAAACACATCATAATAGCCGGAAACACTTACAGTAAAAGCATTTTTATTGTATCCAAGTGCTCCAAATCTTAGATTCATTGGATTGGTAACAAACTCATTGGGCTTTACAGTTTTGAATAAATCCTCTGTCTTGGTCACGAGGGAACTTCTTTCATAACGGTCTGTTTTGGGCGTGACACCACTTTCGATTGTCAAGCTGTACAGGGGGTTACTCTCAAAATCAGAGGTTCGAGTATTACGCTCTTGCAGAATCTCCCCCAACTTTCGCTGTTCCCAAGCGTCAGTAAATCCCTTGAATCGAATTTCGGGAACGCTGCTGCCATTTTTCGGAAACATTTTTTCAAGCATGGCTTTCTTCAAAACTTGCAGCTTGTCAAACTTACGCTGATGAAGGGTGATAAGGTGGTCAAGGGTATCAAACAACTTTCCAATTTTGCGCTGTTCCTCAAGCGAAGGGAGGAATACTTGTCCCATACAGAGCTTGTCGTAATAGAAGTAGAGACGAACACCACCCTCTTGCAACTGCATAATCAGCTTTTGGAAATCAGGCGATTTGAACCAATGCCAGAGGAGTCTATCATCTACATCGTCAGAAGTCTTAAAGACCTCATAAAGTGAACTTACTATCACACTTTTTCCCGTGTCTTGGTATCCGATGGAACCCACATTTATTCTTGCAGGGTTGTACGCAAATGAATTTGGAGAAACAATATAGTACATTCTTTTGTCGGCTTCTCGCATTGTACCGCCGTTTTCAAACTTTTCATCTTGCGGGACGAATCCACTTTCATTTGTAATGGAATAACTCTCTAATGGCAGATTTTCTTTGTTCTTTTCACCCGCTGGAAAAGTAATATCCGAGAACTTCCGCTGTTCCCAAGCGTCAGTAAATCCCTTGAATCGGATGGCAGGTTTGTTCTGTTTTGCCATATCAGTCACCCAACAAGAGCGTCTTGAACTCGCTCAGGCCTTTCAGGTCATACTCACTGCCGGTAAGGTCGTCCATCATCGCGGCCAGCTGCTTTTCGGTGGCGCGGATTTCGCTTTCCACATCGAAGAAGGTTGTGCTATATTTATTTTGCAGGGTCTGAATCTTGTTGACAAGGCTGTCCACCATGGCATCGGGCAGTTTGGCAAGCTCGTTCGTAAAGGGCGCAATCCATTTTTGCTCCAGCAGCTCCAACACCTGCGCATCGGTCAGCCCCTCAATGGTCTTTTTGGTCAGGGCTTCCAGTGCTGCTGCGTCAGATTTGATTTTGGCTTTCAGTGCCTTTTCCTGCCTGGTCAGTTCCTCTACACGGCCGAAAATGCGGCAGGCATTTTCAGCCTCGGGGGTACGGTCACGCCGCAGTTCTTTGACCTTTTTGGCAATCTCCTTCGGCACAAAAGCATCGCCTTCTTCGGTAAAGCACTCCTTATAGGCGTCCTTGTCGTCCTCGGTAAATTCATCCAGCAGGGCTTCATATTCGGTGGGAAGCTCGGCAAGCTGATTTTCCAGCGCGTGGAGCGCGCCAGCCTTATCTTTCAACAGCGTTTTTTGCAGCAGATCAAAGGGCAGAATGTGCCCAACCCAGCCGTCCTGCACTTCCTGCTCCTCGTTGCCTTTCTTTTTGGTGACAAGATGGGGGTCTACCTTTTTGGCTGCACCGAACCCCTCGGTCTGGATCATTTCAAGGTCAACGGCAATCGTGTTCCAGTGGTCGTCCAGCAGCTGATAAGCCTCGTATTTGTCAATCAGCGGAATGTCGGCAAGGCGCGCAAAAATATCCTCGCTGAGGGTTGTTTCCGTCTTGGCAATCTCAATTTTGCCCATGCCGTCCAACAGGACAGCCTTCATATAGGCGGGCAGCGCAGCAAAGGCGGAGCGATAGGCGTCCTCAAAGGCGGTTACATCGCGGCTGTTTTTGATAGCCGACTTGATGTCCTCAACGGTCAGCGCCGCATAGGGCGTTCCGTTTTCAGCAAACAATTCACCGCGCAGCGCAGGAAACGCCGCCCAGTATGCGGAAAGCTCGTCCAGCTCTGCTGCGGGGATGCCGCCAAACATAGAGGCGTATACATCCCAATGCTCCGCTGCCTCAGAGGAGTCCACATAGCGGGGAATGTTTAAGTTGTAGTCATTGGCGCGGATTTCCTCACGGCTGACCGTGCGGGAAAATTTGGGGATGCTCTCACGCTTTACAAAGGTATCGGCAATGCGCTTGATGTCGGAGGCGCGGAGTTTGTTGTTTTTGCCCTCCTTGGTGTACCCCTTGGAGGCGTCAATGATAAGTACATCCTCGCGCTCGCGCTTTTGGCGCAACACCATAATGATGGTGGGAATGCCCGTGCCAAAGAAAATGTTGGCGGGCAGACCGATGATGGCGTCAATGTGGTTGTTCTCAATCAGATTTTTGCGGATCGTGCCTTCCTCACCGCCGCGGAACAGAACACCGTGGGGCAAAACGATGGTCATAATGCCGTCGGGCTTGATATGGTAAAGGTCGTGCAGCAAAAAGGCATAGTCCGCCTTACCCTTGGGTGCCAGACCAAAGCGGGCATAGCGGGCGTCGCCCTCCTTGTTGGTGGGATCCCATGCCTGCGAATACGGCGGGTTCGATACTACGGCATCTACATACAGCGGGTCATAGGAGTTGATGGGGTCGGCATCGTCAAAGTAGGGCCAGTCCTCCTCCAGCGTATCGCCGTTGCGGGTAACGATGTTGTCCGGCTTGATGCCGCGCATTACCAGATTCATACGGGTCAGGTTGTAGGTGTTCTCTTTCAGCTCCTGCGCGTAGTATTTTACATTGTTTGCGTCAGCCATATACTTGGAAACGCTTTTGCCGATGTTGATCAGCAGCGAGCCGGAACCGCTGGTCGGGTCATAGATTTTGATTTCGTTCTTGCCCTGCAGGTGGCTTGCCACGATTTCAGACATCAGCAGCGAAACCTCGTGGGGCGTATAGAACTCGCCCGCCTTTTTGCCGGCATTGGCGGCAAACATACTGATAAGATATTCATAGATGAAGCCCAGCACATCATAGCCCTGCTTGCCGTCCATCGGAATATCCTTGATCAGATTCAGCAGACCGCTGATGGCTTTGGTCTGGGTGCCGGAGCTGTCGCCCAGTTTGGAAAGACCGGTTTCCAGTGTGTTGAAGATTTTCTCAAACACACGCTTGTGCGTGGGGGAAATCAGCCGGCTGAACGCCGACAGCGCATCACGCACATTGGAAACATCAAAATCCTTGCCCATGCCGAGCCAAGTGGAGAAGAAATCTTTGTAGGAGATAAAATAGCCGATGTTTTCCTGCACCCATTTAACGGTTTCGGGGTCGTCCTCGGTTACGGTTTTCAGCAGCTCATCGTCATAATCGTTGTCTTTCAGAAATTCGATTTCTTTATCGGACAGATATTTATAAAAAATGAAACCAAGGATAAAGTCTTTGTACTCGCTGGCCTCGATTTTGGAGCGCATCTGGTTAGCAGAAGCCCAAATCTTCTGCGCAAGCTGTTGTTTGTTCATCGGTCAAGCTCCTTTTGCTTTAGAAAATACCCTTTCTTGGGAAAAGCGTAAGTAGTTATTTCTATTATAACACAGATAGCTAAGGTTTCCACAAAAAATTGTGGCTTATGCCATAAAATACATACGCTTGGGAACAGCGGAAGTTGGGGGAAGTTGTCAAAGAAGTAACCCGCAATGACCCAACATCGGAAGCCCCTATAATGATGATTACGGCAAACAACGGCTTTATTGAGCAGTCAGAAAGGTATGCTTTTGATAACGCTGGAGAAAGTTTGAAGAAATATATTCTTCTCCAAAAAGGTGAACTTGCCTATAATCACGGCGCATCAAAGTTGCGTCCATTTGGCTCTTGCTTTGCGCTGACAACAGCAGAAAGTGCCCGTATACCGTTTGTTTATCATTGTTTTTCTGCGGAAAACAAAAATGCAGAGTTTCTGTCAATAGAGTTGAATGGCTCTGAAGTTGAGAGTCAGCTTCGCAAGATTGTGTCGTCTGGTGCGAGAATGGATGGCTTGCTGAACATCTCGTTTGATGAATACTCTACTGTGACTGTGCTACTTCCTGACATAAAAGAGCAAGAACACATTGCCGACTTTTTTCGTAATCTCGACCACCTTATCACCCTTCATCAGCGTAAGCCATATTCACACATACAACGGAGGTGCAATATGCTTAACGAAGCACAAAGCACAGATAAGTTCTGTGAATATTATGCAAAATGGATTACTGTATACAAGAAAGGGGCGATAAGACAGGTTACAATGGATAAGTACCTGATGACGCAAAAATGGCTTGAAAAGCTTATCCCGGATTTGAAAATTTGCGATTTGAACCGCATTGCGTATCAGCAGCTGCTGAATGATTATGCCGAATACCATGAGCGACAGACAACAATGGACTTCCACCACCAACTCAAAGGAGCCGTTTTAGACGCAGTGGACGAGGGACTGATTGACCGTGACCCCACGCGGAAAGCGATTATTAAGGGAAAGGCACCGTCTGCAAAGAAAATCAAGTACCTTAATCAATTTGAGCTGCACACGCTCCTTGCCTCGCTTGAATTAAAAGATGAAGTGAACTGGGATTATTTCATTCTTTTGGTGGCCAAGACCGGAATGCGCTTTTCGGAGGCACTGGCCCTGACCCCCAAGGACTTTGATTTCTATCATCAGACCCTTTCCATCAGCAAGACATGGGATTACAAGGGCGCCAGTGGGTTTCAGCCGACAAAGAACAAGTCATCGGTTCGTAAAATTCAAATTGATTGGCAGTCTGTTATCCGTTTTTCCGAGCTTGTAAAAGGACTGCCGGAGGATCAACCTATTTTTGTGGATGGCAAAGTCTACAACTCCACCGTCAATGATGTTTTGAGCCGCCATTGCGAGAGGTGCAATATCCCGGTCATTTCTATCCACGGTCTGCGCCACACCCACGCCTCCCTGCTGCTTTTCACCGGCGTGTCTATTGCGAGTGTTGCCAGGCGACTGGGACACTCCAGCATGACAACCACCCAAAAGACCTATCTCCATATCATTCAGGAACTGGAAAACAAGGACATTGACCTTGTTATGCGATCATTGTCCGGGCTGAACTAAAATATTGATTTATGGCTTATGTTGATTTGCTTAATGCAAAAGTGACTGTGGCGCAGAGATCCACTTTGCACCACAGTCACTTTTGCATTGGACCTTGAATGCTAATCCGAAAAATATTGTACCCTCTATATTGGGATTCTTAAATTTACCAGACACTGTCTGGCAAATTGAGTTGACCGCACTACTATAGTTGTCCTCATTGGCCGCCTTGCCGCTGTTGTCGGTGTTGTAGGTGCGCCGGGGGTCTTTGGCAGTATCATAGATAGTGACGGTGGTTTCTACCCCCGCACTGGTGACAAGTTTTGTGCCGCCCATGTCGGTAACGGCAATGTCTGCATTGTAGTCGGCATTGTCCAGCCAAATCACGGAGTTGTCTTTATCCTCGGTGATTTCAATATAGTAGCCACGCTTGCCCAGCGGAGTATTGGCAGTGCCGGGGTGGTCGATATTCGTCCAATCACCGAAGTAGCCGTTGGGCGCTTTGGTTTCGGCGATAACAAATTTGCCCATGTTGCGCTGGGTATAGTAAAGGGTGTGCCGCATGGAATCCGTGGTTGCGTAAGCGGCGCTGTTGATAACGGCATAAGTGCCGTTATTTTGGCGCTGGATACTGTAAGTGTTGTAGCCACCTGTGGGCTGATATTTGCCGGTTACAACATCCCACTGGAAAATTTCATACTGCGCATCGGCAGCAATCTGATTGCCGGTTTCGCTGTCGGTTTTCTTGACGTTGACCTGCAAAGACCATTCATCATTTTTCATCTGATAAGTATTATTAGAGTTGGCCGGTACAGAAATTGTCTGCTTGCTGCCGTTGCTGCCCCAGTACATTTCAAAGCCATAGGGTACGCCGACTTCCTCATAGCGGAATTTGATGCTGGCCAGTTCTGCTTTGGCCGAAGCCATGGCGTTATCTACCATGCGCTGGGCTTCACCTTGCAATTCGGCAATGGCAGAATCGCGGGCGCTGTCGGCGGCTGCATCTGCTTCGTCCTGCGTGGTATAGGGGCCGACACGTCCGCTGCGGCTGTCGGTGGTTTTGCTTACGGAGTAGTGCAGCGTCCAACTTGCGGATGCAGCACCGCCGTTGTTCTGATAATTGTTATCGTCGGTAT
>ULSJ01056797.1_pt1 | contig 16785 bp, 11 predicted proteins | sample 1956291 | NCBI WGS metagenome assembly ULSJ01 (sample SAMEA4835705, study PRJEB28245) | human gut metagenome | biome: gut microbiome; material: fecal sample | place: Denmark | collected 2008 | reverse complement strand
ACAGACAGACAGACAGACAGACAGACAGACAGACAGACAGAACATAATTAGGCTTATTCAGTATGTATTTGGCTTTGTCATGCTTCCTTTGAAAGAAATTTCCAAAGGATTCCGGGGCGGGTATATTACGAAAAAAGACACTCATGAGGGTAATATACCGGTTATACTCGGAGGACAACGTCCGGCTTATTATATTGATAAATCAAATCATGATGGAGAAATAATTGTCATTGCCAGAAGCGGTGTTTCTGCCGGATTTGTTTCTTATTGGAACCAACCTATCTTTGTAACGGATGGTTTTGGTTATGAGAGTATTGAAGGTCTGACAGTTTCCAAATATCTCTATTATATTTTGAAAAATAAGGAAGAGAATTTGAATTTAATGAAACGCGGAGCCGGTGTTCCGCATATCAGCGGAGAAGCTATAGGAGAGATTGTACTTCCTGTTCCTTCCATAGCTGAGCAGGAGCGTATTGTGTCTATCCTTGACCGCTTTGACAGGCTTTGCAATGATTTGACAGAGGGCCTTCCGGCGGAGCTCGAAGCACGGAAAAAGCAATATGAATACTATCGGGATAAACTGCTTTCATTTCCGCAGAGAAAGCAGTGAAGGAGGTTTTTATGGGGACAAAAAGGAAAGGATCGGCTGAGGAGAAATGTACGGTCATTTCATCCTATCAGCGGGAGGAACGGCTTTCCGGGGACTACCAGAGTGAGGCGGAGCTGGAAAAGGAACTGATCCGGATGCTCACAGAGCAGGACTATGAGTATTTGCCGATTCATGCAGAAGCGGACCTGATTTCCAATCTGCGTGTCCGGCTGGAAAAGCTGAACGGATGCCGCTTTTCGGATACGGAATGGGATCGGTTCTTCAAAGAAAAAATAGGGAATGCCAATGAGGGAATCGAGGAAAAGGCCCGGAAAATCCAGGAGGATTTTGTCCAGAACCTGACCCGGGATGACGGCTCTGTCATCAATATCACCCTGATTGATAAAAAGAATCTTGAAAGGAATTCCCTGCAGGTCATCAACCAGTATACGGAAAACCGTGGGCGGTATGATAACCGGTATGATGTGACGATTCTTGTGAACGGACTTCCTCTTGTCCACATGGAGCTGAAACGCCGGGGTGTTCTTCTGAAAGAAGCCTTCAATCAGATCAACCGGTACCAGCGGGACAGCTTCTGGGCCGGTTCCGGATTGTATGAGTATGTACAGATTTTCGTGATTTCCAACGGGACCTCGACGAAGTATTATTCCAATACGACCCGGTGGAGCCATGTCGATAAAAATAAGAATCCTTTGAAGCGGAGCAGAAAGTCTTCTTCCAGCTTTGAATTCACCAATTTCTGGGCGGACGGGGAGAACAAGCCCATCACGGATCTGGTGGATTTCACAAAGACATTTCTCAGAAAGTACACGCTTCTGAATATCCTGACCCGGTACTGCGTATTCACTACGGAAAAACAGCTGCTGGTGATGCGGCCTTATCAGATTGCCGCAACAGAGCGGATTTTGAGGCGCATTGAAACGTCCACCGAAGCGCATCGGGAAGGCACTGTCGAGGCGGGCGGTTATATCTGGCACACCACGGGAAGCGGAAAGACGCTCACTTCTTTCAAGACAGCACAGCTGGCATCGGAGCTTCCGTATATTGATAAGGTGCTTTTCGTGGTGGACCGGAAAGACCTGGATTACCAGACGGTCAAGGAATATGACCGGTTTGAAAAAGGAGCGGCCAACGGAAACCGGAGTACAGCTGTCCTGGCCCGGCAGTTGGGAGACAGCCAGTCCCGGATCATCGTAACGACCATTCAGAAGCTGGACCGGTTTATCAAGCAGAATCCGGATCATCCCATCCGGGACAAGCATGTCGTACTTATATTCGATGAATGCCACCGAAGCCAGTTCGGCGACAGTCAGGCCCGAATCAGCGGAGGCGGTATCCGGGAAAAAGGAAAGAGGATCAAGGTCGATCCGTATTTCCGGAGATACCACATGTTCGGCTTTACGGGGACCCCGATTTTTGCGGAAAATGCGTCCACCGGTGTTCATTTGACGACGCGGACAACGGAACAATTATTCGGAGAACGGCTTCATACCTATACAATCGTGGATGCCATCAATGACGGCAATGTTCTTCCCTTCCGCATCGACTTTGTGAATACGGTGCAGAAAAAAGAAGGCAGAAAGGATGAACAGGTTTTCGGAATCGATACGGAGGAGGCCATGGCTTCCCCGGGGAGGATTTGCACGGTTGTTCAGTACATTCTTGATCATTTTGACCAGAAAACATGCCGGAACAAATATTACAGTCTGAAAGATCAGCGGGTACAGGGCTTCAATTCCATGCTGGCGGTCAGTTCGATTCCCCTGTGCAAAAAGTATTATCTGGAATTTAAGAAACAGCTGGCAGAACAGCACCGCGACCTGCGGATTGCTACAATCTTTTCCTTTGCACCCAACGAGGAGGAAGCAGGCGGTTTGCTGAGTGAGGAAGGCTTTGACACGAGCGGACTGGATGCGAGCAGCCGGGATTTCCTGGAAGGGGCCATCCGCGATTATAATGAGATGTTCCATACCAATTTCAGTACATCCGGCAACGGCTTTGAGGATTATTACAAGGATGTATCTTACCGGATGAAAAATCGGGATCTCGATCTGCTCATCGTGGTGAATATGTTCCTCACCGGCTTTGATGCGCCGTCTCTGAATACGCTGTGGGTGGATAAAAAGCTGCGGATGCACGGACTGATTCAGGCATTTTCCCGGACGAACCGTATCCTGAATTCGGTCAAAGCCTACGGGAATATCATATGCTTCCGGGATCTGGAAGAAGCGGTGGACAAAGCAATCGCGCTCTTCGGAAACAAGGATGCCCGGGGTATCGTCTGCCTGCGTGCTTATAGGGATTATTACTTCGGCTATACTGATGAGCGCGGACATCAGCAGAGGGGTTATGAGACGCTGGTAAATCAGCTTCTGGATGACTATCCGCTGGGCAAAGAAATCATCGGGGAAAAGAATCAAAAGAACTTCCTTGTCCTTTTCGGGAATCTTCTCCATGTCCGGAATATCCTTTCCGGATTTGATGAGTTTGAAGGGCAGGAACTTCTGTCGCCTATAGAATTCCAGGATTATACAGGAATGTATAATGACATCTATGAAAAGTTCCGGAGGAGAAAGAAAGAAAAGGCAAGCATCCTTGATGATGTGGTCTTTGAGGCGGAGCTGATTAAGCAGGTCGAGGTGAATATTGACTATATTCTGCTGAAAGTAGCGGAATATGCGGCTTCCGGCTGTCAGGATAAGGAAATACGGGCATCTATCACAAAGGCTATCCAGTCGAGCATCAAGCTCCGGTCCAAGCAGGAGCTGATCGAAAAATTCATCAGTACGGTCAATGCAGAATCCGATGTTCGTGCAGAATGGAAGACTTTCGTGAATACGGAACGGGAAGCAGATGTTTCCGAAATCATAGAGGAAGAGGATCTGGAACCGAAGGAGACGCGGCGTTTTATGGATAATGCGTTCCTTGCTTCCCGGTTAAGAATGACCGGCACGCAGTTTGACCAGCTGATTCCGCCTCTGTCCCGCTTTGACGGGTCCCGGGCGAAGAAGAAAAGGACGGTCATCGGCAGGCTGAAATCGTTCTTTGAAAAGTATTTCGATATTGTCGATCATTCGGACATAGAGGCCGACTATAATATACTGGCTGCGGAAAAACCGGACGAATATCAGACAAGAAGCCGTTGAGGCATATGAACAAAAGCACGTTCTCCCCTGAGGACGTGCTTTTTCTTTTCTATTCTCCAAATTTTTCCCTGCCCCGGCGGGACTTGTATGGTAGAATAAATTTCATCAAAAAGGAGGGATGACTGTGGGAAGGAAAAAGGCGGAAGCGGCAGAGGGAGATCTTTTCGTCATGGCGGAGGCGAATGCGGAAAAGGAAACGGAAAAAGAAGCATCGCCTCTGCGGGACTGGACGGAGCGGTTCTTTGAGTTTGAAATCACTGTGCCGTCCGGGAAAATCAAGGACACCATGAAGGAGGAGCTGCTCCGGGAAGGCTGGGGAAAGCGGGATGCGAATAAGGTATTCCGCGGACTTTTCTTCAAGGAGAAGGTGTGCAATACGAAGGACCAGGCGGAGGAGTACCTGGCGCAGGTTCCCACGTCGTATGCGGTGAAGTACAAGATCGGCATCGAGCCTTCCCCGGCCATGGTGTCCCTGAAAAAGCGGCTGGAGGAGAAGCGGAGCCGTCTCCGCACGCTGAAGGCGGAGCAGAAGAAGGTCAGGTTCGGCACGGATTTCGTTTCCTGTCCGCACTGCAAGTCCCGGGTGAACCGGAAGTTCATCACGCCGCCGCTGTGTCCGGTATGCGGGGAGGATATGCGGAGCGATTCGGCGGTGAAGCGGATCACCGCGCTGGAGACGGCTGCGGCGGAGCTGAAAAAGCGCTATGAGGATACGGCAAGAAAGTACAACAGCCGGTTCACCGGCGGGGAGCGGTGGATCATCCGTCTGGTGAATCCTTTCACCGCAGAGGAAGAAAAATAAAGAGTCCCGGGAGAAGCTTCGGAGGTATCCGGAGCTTTTTTGATGGAAAAAGAAATCTGTACATGGTCAGCCATTGTCCATATTTCCGGGCCGGGGATTTCCGGAGGGAGCGGGCGTCCCGTTTTCTTTACGGGCCGGGGAGGGATATGGTAGTATAAAACTTATTGCACAAAAAACGGTATCATTGTAAGAAAGGATTTCACTATGTTCAGAAAAATTCCTATTCCTACGGCGGGAGTCATGCTGGGCCTGGCTGCGCTGGGCAATCTGCTTGCGCCGTATTCCATGGTGTTGAAATATATCTGCGGGATCGGAGCGGCGTTCCTGGGGGTTCTGCTGTTTTCCAAAATCATCCTGCATCCGTGCGTGATGAAGAATGATCTGAACGGAAATTCCATTTTTGCCAGTGTATTTGCGACGTTTTTCATGTCGGTGATGCAGCTCTGCACGTATACTTTCCCGTATGCGCCTGTGGTGAGCGAAATCGTGTGGTACGGGGCGATTGTCTGCCATTTCCTGCTCATGACCTGGTTCACCTACCGCTATATCCTGAATTTCAAGCTGAATGAGGTTTTCCCGACTTACTTTATCGCCTATGTAGGCGTGGTGGTGGCGTCAGTGACGGCGCCGGTCTTCAATCATCACCATCTGGGCGAGATGATTTTCTGGTTCGGCTTTGCGGCGTACATGGTGCTCTTTGCGCTGGTGACGGCGCGGTACTGCAGCCGCCATGCCATTGCGGACCCGGCGAAGCCGCTGTTCTGCATTTACACGGCGCCCATGAGCCTGAGCCTGGCAGGCTATCTGGCATGCGTGGAGGAGAAGTCCTTCCTGATGGTGGTCATCATGGCGGTGCTGGCACAGGGGCTGTATGTGATGGTTCTCACGCAGATGCCGAAGCTGCTGCGGATGTGCTTCTACCCGAGCTATGCGGCGTTCACGTTCCCCTTCGTCATTACGGCGATTGCGCTCCGGCAGACGCTGGCGTATCTGGAGGATATGTATTTCTCCGTACCGGAATTCCTGCACGGACTGCTTCTGGCTGAGACGATCCTGGCAACGGTGATTGTGCTCTATGTCTTTGTCCGGTATCTGAATTTCTTCCGGGAACAGATGATGCCCGAGCTGCGTATTAAAATCAAAGGAATGGCTGTACATAACGACTGACCGGCCGGCGGAAAGGCCCGGAGGATTCCGGGCTTTTTTGCTGCCCGGAAAAGGGACTTTTTCCGGCGGGGAGGGCGGACCGTGCGGGCGGTTTGGCGGCGGTTTCTCTCCCGGCTATAATGGAGAAAAGGACGAAGGGAGGAGCAGCCATGCAGTACATTTCTCATTACGAATCACCTTTCGGACCGATGCTGGCGGCGGCCGATGAAGAGGCGCTGACCGGGCTGTGGTTTGAGGGACAGAAATATTTCGGCGCCGGGCTGGCGGAGGAGCGGATTGAACGGGAGACGCCCGTGCTGGCCGCGGCGAGGCGGTGGCTGGATGTGTATTTCTCCGGAAAGGAGCCGGATTTCACGGTGCCGCTCCGTCCGGCAGGGACGCCTTTCCGGCGGGAAGTCTGGGACTGTCTGCAGGACATTCCCTACGGGGCTGTCGTTTCCTATGGGGATCTGGCGGACTGGATGGCACGGAAAACCGGGTACTTCGGATACATTTCTCCCCGGGCGGTGGGCGGCGCCGTGGGGCACAATCCGATTGCTCTTTTTATTCCCTGCCACCGGGTAATCGGCGCGGACGGAAGCCTTACAGGCTATGCGGCGGGAACGGCAGTGAAGGAGAAGCTGCTCCGGCTGGAAGGAGCCATTGATGAGAAAACAGGAATGATGCGGATGTGCATCATCGACTGATCCGGATTTCCTGCGCGGAGGAAAGGGGCGGGGCGTTTCCTTTCCGGCAGGCGGTTTTGCTATAATAAGGATATTGCAGACGAAAAGGAGACAATATGAATCTCATAGACGGAATTGAAGCTTATCTGGCATGCCGCATCCGGGACGCGGCGGCCTGTTTCAGGGAGGCCCTGGCCAACCATGAGGACGGCGCAGGGTATTTCCTGGCGCTCATCGAGGAGGATTATCCCGCTCTGGCAGAGGGCGGAGCCGCTGAGGCGGTGCGGGAGGCCCGGGAGGGAAATACGCTTTCTTCTCTGTGGGCTCTGCGCCATGAGGGAAAGCTCACCGAGGAGGAACGGGCGCAGATCCTGGCCCGGAAGCAGGCGGAAATCTCTGCGGCGGAAAGCTCGCAGGACCCGTTTTCTCTGGAGGAGGCAGGGCTCCGGGCGCTCACGGGCGCACCGTCTCTGCGGGAGAAGGGTCTGGCTCTTCTGGAAAAGGCGGCGGAAAAGGGCTACTGGAAGGCCGATTACGATCTGGGGCTCGCCCACGACGGCCGGGAAAGAAGAAATCCCTACGGCACGGATGCGCCCGATTACGAAAAGGCAAAGGGCTTCTACGAGAAGGCGCTGTCTCTGGGGGCGCCCCAGGCGGCCTTCCGTCTGGCTTTCCTTCTGTATGAGGGAAAGGGCGGTGCGCCCCGGAAGAGTGAGGCGGAGAAGCTCTGGCGGAAATCTCTCGGCCGGGGCTACGGCCCGTCGGGAACGGCGCTGGGCTTTGTGCTGCTCTTTTCGGACAGTCCCGCCGACCGGAAGGAGGGCTTCCGCCTGACGAAGAAAGCGGCGGAGCTGGCCGATCCCACCGGCATGGGGAATCTGGCGAACTGCTATCTCTACGGCAAGGGGACAAAGAAGGACCGCCGGCAGGCGAAGCTCTGGTATGAAAAGGCGGCGCAGCTGGGCATGGCATCCTCGGCGATGCAGCTGGGCGTTCTCTTCCATGAGGAGGGCAATGACCGGAAGGCCCTGCCCCTGTTCCGGGAGGCCGCTTCCAAGGGCTTCACGCCCGCCATGGGCTGGCTTGCTGCGTGCTACCGGAACGGATACGGTACGGAGCCTGATGATAAGGCGGCCCGTTTCTGGCTGGAAAATGCGGCGCAGCGGGGCGACCGGGAGGCTCTGCAGGCCCTTGCCCTGATGGACCGCGCCGGAACGTAATCTCTGTATTTACCATGACTGATATGTATTCCCTGCCCGGCAGGGAATCTTTGCTCATATAAGGAATATTTCATGAAAAATCATTTGCTTCCGCTTTTCCTGTCTCTGACCCTGCTGGCGGCCCTGCCCGCTGCGGCAAAGGACGGAGGAGACGACAAAGCGGACTATACCCTGCAGACGCTTCTCGAGGAAAGGGAGACCGCTTCGGAAAATGCGCTCTCCGGTGCGGCGGCCGCAGACCCGTCGTCGCTCATCCTGCTCACCTGGCCGGGCGATCCCGAGTCGGTCCGCTACGAGGTGGAAATCCTGGACGGGCTTCCCGCCGATCTGGACCGGAACAGCCCCTGTGAGAGCCGGATTTTCGTCAAGAAAAACATTTATACAAATAAGGTGCTCATCGACCTTTCCGCTCTGCCCGCGTCGGATCATCTGTACTGGCGGGTCCGTCCCATCGATGCGGACTGGGAGGGCATGGGGCCCTTTTCCGCGCCCATGGAGGTGCGGAGCACGCAAAAGACAGTGGCCCGGAATGCGCCTCTCCCCGATGTGCCCCCGCAGGGAAGCGGCGTTTCCCTGCTGTACCCGGTCTATACCTACGCAGGCAATCCCGGGGCGGTGAAGTATGAGGTGGAAGTGACGAAGAAATACCCGGAGAATCCCGACGGCACGGAGCCCTCGAAGTACCGGGTCTTTTCCGCGGTGACGTCCCTGTCCGATGTGTATGACAGCGAGCCCCGGCTGGGCACCTTCTACTGGCGTGTCCGCGGCATGGACGGAGACGGAAATCCTGTGGGCATCTGGAGCCTGCCCGTCAAAACCGGCGTGGAGCCGGACAAAAAGGTGGACATTGCCGTATTCGGCGATTCCATCACCCAGGGCGGGGGACGGCTGTACCATACGCCCTCCGACGGGGCCTACAGCTATATTTCCTACCTGGATTTCCCGGCGGTGAATCTGGGCCGCAGCGGCGATACCGTGGAAATGATGGTGCGCCGATTCGACCGGGATGTCCTGCCCTTTCATGTGCGGTACCTGCTCATCATGGGCGGCATCAACGATCTGCGCATGGGCGCCGATCCGGAGAAGGTCATTGCAGGTCTGCAGCGCATCCGGGAAAAGTGTCTCCGGAAGCACATCATGCCCATCCTGATGACCCTTCCGCCGATCAATCCGGACAACATCGCCCGGTACTACCGGGAGTCCACCTACGAGGGGTGGCGGGAGTCTGTGGACCGGGTGAACGCATACATCCGCAGCCAGCCCCATATCGACACGGCGGCGCCGTTTGCCCATTTTTCGGTCATGCCCTCCGAATTTGCCCTGGACGGTCTGCACGAGGACTGGAATGCGAAGCAGATGATTGCCGGAGAAATCAACCGCCGCATCGGGGATTTCCGGAAAGCGGATGAGGAAAAGGCCGCCGGGGATTCGGATAAAAAGGAAAACCGGAAGGAGCAGCACAGGAAAAAGTAAAGGAGCCGAAATGGCCGGTGCGGCCGGACGGGAGATTCTTTTTTGTAGATTTTTGGCGGAAAGGCGGCAGAGGGGCGCATTTGAAAGGGGAAAGGGCCGGATTTCCTTCCGGAAGGGCCGCAGACCCGGAAACGGGCACTGCATTTTCGTCCCTGCTGCCTTTTTCAGCCAGCAGGGCCGGTTTTGCTTTCGGTGTATCTTGTAGATGTTTCTTTTCCCCGCCACAAGAAAAATTCCTCACAACTTTGGGCACAGTCTGTGAATAACTGTGAACAACTTTCTCACAGGGTTTGAAATATCCCGCAATAACGGCCTTTTCCGGGCGTGAAACGTTGAAAAAGTTATTCACAATACTTTGAATAACTTTGGGAATAACTCAGAAAAAAACCTTTTCCCGCAGGGATGACCCTGTCAAAAACGGGAAAAGGCTGTGCAAAATTTCCTCTGCTGGCGGAAAGGCCGCAGGTTAGGAGGTTTCCGTGAATTTTCAATCCATTCATTACTTCCTCGGGCTGGCCGGGGAGAAAAATTTCACCCGTGCGGCGGAAAAGCTTCACATCACCCAGCAGACGCTCTCCGCCAGTCTGGCTTCCCTGGAAAAGGAGCTCGGCGTGAAGCTCATGGTCCGCCAGCCCCGGCTGGAGCTGACCTATGCGGGGAAGGCTTTCTACCGGTATGCCCTGGAATGGGAAAAGGGACAGGAGGACTGCCGCCGCACCCTGGCGGATATTTCCGGGAACCGCACGGGAGAGCTCCGCATCGGTGCGGCGTCCACCCGTTCCCGGCTTCTCCTGCCGCCGGTGATTGAAAAATTCGGACAGGAATATCCCGGTGTGGATTTCCTTCTCCGCGGAGACAGCAACCGGGGACTGATTAAGGGGCTCCGGGAGCGGGAGCTGGATCTGGCCATTGCTCATTTTCAGGACTGCCCCTCCGGCATCCGTCTCATTCCTCTCTATGAAGAGGAAATCCATTTCCTGATCCGGAAGGACCTGCTTGCCGGTCTGACCGGCCTTCCGGAAGAGGAGGCGGAAGCGCTTCTCCGGTCCTGCCCGGAGCATTTCATCGACCGTCTGGAGGGCTGTCCCTTCCTGAGCAACAGCCTGAACAATGTGGCCGGCGCCGTGGAAAACCATTACCTGTCCGCCGCGCCTTTTACGCCCCGCATCCGCGCCGTATCGAACCACATGACGACGCTCCTGTCCTTCTGCTGCCGCGGTCTGGGCGGTCTCTTTGCGCCGGATTTCATCATTGAGCGGTGTCTGTCCGAGGATGACCTGTCCCGCCTTTTCCGCCTGCCTTTGCCGGAGACGCGGTACACCATTTCCGCCGGCTGTCCCGCCGGGGATGCGCCGTGGAAAATCCGGGATGATTTCATGGAGTGTCTCCTGAAGGAGGTGCGCCGTCCCGGCAAAGGCGGCCGCCCGAAGGTGCGGATTCCCTGAGCGGATTTTCTTCCCTGCCCTGCACGGCAGGGATTTTTATTGCCCCGGCAGAGAAGGGCAGATTTCCTGTGTCCGGGGATTGCCCTTTCTTTCTGGCTGTGCCATGATAGCAGTAGACTGCGGAAAAAAGGAGTGAAGGGGAAACATGAAACGGTTGCTGGGGATGATTCTCTGCCTGACAGGGGCCCTGGGAGGAGGCTCTGTGCGGGCTGCAGAGGATCTGCCGCCGGTCTTTGTTTATGCGGACAGCGTGAAGCCGGAAGCAGCTCCGGCAGAGGAAAAGGAAGAAAGGGAAGCGCCCCGTGCGGAGATCCTGTCCGGGTCTTCCGTGTCTGCGGGAGTGCTGGGACGGAAGGAGGAAAAGGAACTGCCCTTTTCCGTGTCCTCGCTGCCGGTGGGACAGAGTGCGGAGAAGGCCGGGAACGGCTTTTCCGATGTGCTGGAACGGAATCCGGAAATCCTGTCCCGGGGCGGCAATTCCATGAATGAAATTACCGTCCGGGGCTTTGCGGTGTCCCTTCATGATGTGGCCATCGACGGGATTCCCGGCCTTTTGAATCCTTCCTCTCTCGATCTTCACGGGATCGCTTCCGTGGAGGTTCTTTCCGTGCCGGCGTCTCTCCTTTCCGGCTCGTCCTCTTTCGGCCGGTCTCCGGTGGGGGCGGTGAATCTGGTGCCGCTGAAAGCGGAAAGCACGCCGGTCCGGACTGTGACAACGACCTTCTCCGGACGGGGAAACCGCACGGCGGCTTTCGACTGGGGCGAACGCTTCGGCGAAGAGCAGGAGTGGGGGCTCCGGGTGAACGGAGATATTTCCGACGGAGAAATGGCCCGGAAAGGGGAGGATTTTGAAAGACAGCATGTCTTCCTCGATGCGGATTACGAGAAGGGAAGAAATAAGGGGAATTTCTTCCTTTCCTACAACCATACAAAGGACAGTGCGCCCGATCTGGCGCTCCGTCTGGGGCAATTCGGGCTGCCCGGAGGATTTTCCGGGCGGAACAGTCTGACCTCCTCCGATACGGCGCAGCACTATACCGATACGGCGGCGGGGCTGTCCTTTGCGCATGATTTCACCGACGATTTTTCCGCTTTTTTCAAGGCGGGCATGCTTGATGACGAATGGACGGACGGCATGATTCAGCCCTCGCCCACGCTCCAGCCTTCGCCCACGCTGGACAAAAATCAGGGAGACTATATGTACATGGTGCAGCGTCTGCCCATTCATTACCGGCGGTATTCCCTCCTGGGCGGACTCCGGGGAAATTTCCGGACCGGTGCGCTCCGTCATGAGGCGGTCCTGTCCTGGGATTATCAGAAGCTTTCCTGGCAGAACCGGACCGTCACGCCCTATACGGAGGTCTATACAGGAAATATATATACGGGGATCATAGCGCGGAATCCCGACATGGAGGGGGAGGTCAACCGGAATCCGGCGGCCCTGTCTCTCACCGATCAGGATTCGGAGGGCGTTTCCCTCACGGATACGGTGTCCTGGGGAAAGTGGAAATTCCTGCTGTCCTGGCGGCATCAGGAGGACTCCTCGTCGGACGGATATAAGGGAAGCGGGGATGCGCCGGGCTTCGGCATTTCCTATGATCTGACGGAAAATCTCACCGCCTATGCGGACTGGGTGCAGGGCATCCTGGGCGGCTCCACGGTGGCGCCGGGCCATCCCAATACGGGGGACTATCTGGAGCCGGTGAAAACCGTTTCCCGGGAAGCAGGGCTGAAATGGGAGAAGAACGGCCTGCGCGGCTCGGTTTCGTACTTCTCCGTTTCCGAGGAAATCCCCCTGGAGGATGCTCTCACGGGCCGTCTGGACTATGACGGGCATCAGAAGAGCGAAGGGGTCACGGTGAAGATTTCCGGCCGTCCCGGGGACCGGTGGGAGATCGCCGGGGGCCTGTCGCTGCTCCGGACGGAGAACTGCGGCGGAACGGCGGACGGGAAGGATGTATACGGCGTGCCGGGCACGGTCTTTTCCCTTTCCGCCGATTACAGGGCGGGAGAAAAGCTGACATTGGGTACCCGGGTGCTCTGGCACGGCTCGTCCTGGGCGGATGAGGCAAATACGAAAAGGCTGCCGCCCTTTGCACGGTTCGATCTCCTTGCGTCGTGGAAATTCTCGGAGGATACGATCCTTTCTGCGGAAATCGACAATCTCTTTGACCGGAAATACTGGTATTCCGGCGGAAACAATGCGGTGTACCGCAGCTATCCCCGCACGGCGGTGATTTCCCTGTCCCGGAAATTCTGAGGAAAAAAGGCAAAAAAGAAACAGCTCTCCGGGGCTGTTTTTTTATGCAGAGGCGTGTCCGGTTTTCTCTTTTTCGACCCGTCCCCGGCTTCTTCTCTCCGGTCGGCCGGAAAAAATCGGGGAACACGGAGAAGTTTTCATTCCGCCGGGAATGACGGTCAAAAGTGCGGTATTTACGGGGAAAAACGGAACAGAGAATCGGATTTCGTCAAGGCTTGGCAGATTAAAAATTGATTAATTGTGAAAGTTTCTCTTGCATTCCCTGTTCAGCAGCCGTATAATGCAATCATCAAATTTATACAGGTGGATGAAGCAAGTGGGAGAAAGCCGTACGGCTTACCGAAGGAGTAAAACTCTCAGGTGTCCCGAAAGGGATGGTACCGTTTGTGGACACACTCTGGAGAGTCTCTATTTGAAGGAGCGCCGAAGGTGTAAGGAAGGAAACTTCCCATTCTCTCAGGCAAAAGGACAGAGCGGAACGTCACATTTTAGTGTTCGTTTAGGATAGACAAAGCCGGCTTTCCAGAGAAATTCTTTGGAATGACCGGCTTTTAGTTTTCTGTGAGAGGGGCATTAGAATGGATGTTATGAGTGTTTTGAATACTGTGGACAGCTTCATCTGGGGGCCGCCGCTGTTGGTGCTTCTGGTGGGGACGGGCATACTGCTCACGGTTCGTCTTCAGTTTCTGCAGGTTTTCCGTCTTCCGAAAGCATTGAGACTGATTTTTAGGGCACAGAACTCAGGCAGCGGGGACATTGATTCCTTCAAAGCACTCTGCACAGCGCTTTCCGCCACGGTCGGCACGGGCAACATCGTCGGTGTCGCCACAGCCATAGCAGCAGGCGGACCGGGCGCAATCTTCTGGATGTGGATGGCTGCATTCTTCGGAATGGCCACCAAGTATGCGGAAGGTCTTCTGGCCGTAAAGTACCGCGAAGTGGATTCCAAGGGCGAAATCGCCGGCGGGCCGATGTTCTATATTAAGAACGGCATGGGCCCGCAGTATAAATGGCTGGGTTCGCTCTTTGCCGTATTCGGCGTACTGGTTGCGTTCTTCGGCATCGGTACCTTTGCCCAGGTGAATTCCATCGTGGACATCACCCGCATGACCATCGGGCTCGACCCGATGTGGACAGCGGTGATCCTCACCGTTCTGGTGGCGGCCATCACCCTGGGCGGACTGAAATCCATCGCAGCAGCGGCTTCCAAAATTGTTCCGCTTATGGCTGTGATCTATTTCGTCTCCACAGTCGGTGTTCTGATTTACTTCGCAGACCGTATCCCCGCAGCCGTGGAAACCATCATCTCCAGTGCTTTCACCGGGACAGCGGCAGCAGGCGGATTCCTCGGCGCCACCGTTCTTCTCGCTATGAGAAACGGGATCGCGAGAGGGGTATTCTCCAATGAATCCGGCCTCGGCTCCGCACCGATCGTAGCAGCCGCAGCCAAGACCAAATGGCCGGCAGAACAGGGTCTGATCTCCATGACCGGTACCTTCATTGATACCATCATCATCTGCACCCTCACCGGTCTTACCATCGTCGTTTCCGGCGAATGGCTGAACGGCCTGAACGGAGCGGCGCTGACCAATGCAGCCTTCACCGATGCATTCCCCGTATTCGGCGGCTACATGCTGATGATCGGTCTGGTCCTCTTCGCATTCACCACTATCCTCGGATGGAACTATTACGGGGAAAGATGTGTGATTTACCTGGCAGGCACCAGAGGGGTCCTGCCGTACCGCATCATCTTCATCTGCCTGGTAGCCAGCGGGGCATTCCTCAAGCTGGAAGCCATCTGGGTACTGGCAGATATCGTAAACGGATTAATGGCTATCCCGAACCTGATTGCACTGCTGGCACTGTCCGGCGTAGTGGTCCGGGAAACAGCAAAATATTTCGATCACCTGGAAACCGGGAAGGATTACGAGGAATATGAAGACCTCGATCCCTCCAAGGACATCAAGGCGGAAACCTCTCCGGAGGGCAATTGATCCGCCGCCAGGTCATACAGCTGCATATTAACCGGGAAGGAGGTTTTCCCATTTTCCTGCTTCCCGTTAATATGAATATCCCATCCGGCAAAGGGCACTCTTTTGAGAAGTCCTCCTAAACTTTCCGAAAGGGGTGCCGGGCATCGGGGAAATTGAAATATATTCCCCCGGTGCGGAAGCCCTAAATTTATCCGCATTCTATATTACCTTATATAGTAATTGTTTTCCAGCAGGCCGGAAGCTCAGGCGGACGGCCGATCATATAGGTGGAGGAAGTACACTGAAAAAGACCCGCCGGGTCTGCCGAAGGAGTAATACTATCAGGCGCTGCAAAGCACGAAACTGTGTACGGACACAACTCTGGAGAGTCCCGTTGGATCGGGCGCCGAAGGGGAAAAGGATTTCTTCCGCAGAAATCCCCAATCTCTCAGGCAAAAGGACAGGGCCGGAATGGAGGGAAACCTCTGTTGATCGTTCTTTTGAATCCATCAAAACGCCGGCCCGGAATCTGCATATCCGAGCCGGCGTTTGTTTTGCGGATAAGAAGGAGGAGAAGAAGAGGGCAGCCGTCACAAAGAAACAGGCAGACGGAGCCCGGGGCAGAATGGACTACAGAACTTTTATTTGGAAGGAAGCAGCGGGTAAGCCGCTGAAACGGCAAAAGGTGGAGGAAGTACACGGAAGTGCCGGCGGAATCACACAGCCGGACAGGACAGGCGCATAGAGCCGGTGTACGGACACGCTCCGGAGAGTCCCGTGAAATCGGGGCCGAAGGGGAAGGGGCTTCAACCGTAGGAGTCCCGAACTCTCAGGCAAAAAGAGAGGCCGGACGGGGGGAACCTGTATTTCGTTTTCCGGAAGGGAAACGTGAGACCGGCCTTTTTCCCAGAAGCCGGGAAGGCTGTTTTTATGGAATTACGGGATAGGAGGAGCGTAAAAATGGATATGGCTCAGATCAGTGCAGCCGTAGGTGCTGTAGACAGTTTCGTATGGGGACCCCTCATGCTGTTGCTTTTGGTGGGGACCGGTATTTACATGACAGTATATCTCCGTTTCATGACATGGCGGCATCTGCCCTATGCTCTGAAAACGGTATTTTCCAAGGAAGCGCGGAGTACAAAGAACGGCAGCGGCGACGTTTCGCCTTTCTCCGCTCTGATGACCGCACTCGCTGCGACCATCGGCACAGGCAATATCGTAGGTGTTGCGACAGCTATGGTTGCCGGCGGCCCGGGCGCCCTGGTATGGATGTGGATTTCCGCAGCATTCGGGATGAGCACCAAGTTCTCCGAATGCATGCTCGGCTTTAAGTACCGCGAAGTGAACGCAAAGGGCGAAATCAAAGGCGGCCCGATGTTCACCATGAAGAACGGCTTCAAAAATAAGACCGTCGGTTCGGTACTGGGATTCTGCTTCGCTCTCTTTGCCGTCATTGCATCCTTCGGGATCGGCAACATGACCCAGGCAAATTCCATTTCCACCGCTATCCATACTTCCTTCGGCGGAGACATGACCGTGATCGGCGTCGCACTCACCATCATCTCCCTGATCGTTATCGTAGGCGGCATTTCCACGATTTCCAAGGTTTCTTCCGTTATCGTTCCGGTGATGGCAGGCTTCTATATCATTGCCGGCCTGTCGGTCATTCTTCTGAATCTGGAAAATGTACCGCACGGACTTTACCTGATTTTCATGATGGCTTTCAATCCGGAAGCAGTCGGCGGCGGCGTACTCGGCTCCATTACCGCTTCTGTCATGAATGCTATGCGTTTCGGCGTTGCAAGAGGCTGCTTCTCCAATGAAGCCGGCCTGGGCTCCGCAGCCATCACCGCTGCAGCTGCAACCAACGACAGCTGCGCTAAGCAGGGCTACATCAACATGACCGGTACCTTCATCGATACCATGATTGTCTGCTCCATCACCGGCCTCACCATTGCCGCTTCCGGCGTTCTCGGAACTGCCGGCGCTGACGGACAGCCTCTGAACGGCGTAGGTCTTACCAT
>ULSJ01000292.1_pt1 | contig 17116 bp, 22 predicted proteins | sample 1956291 | NCBI WGS metagenome assembly ULSJ01 (sample SAMEA4835705, study PRJEB28245) | human gut metagenome | biome: gut microbiome; material: fecal sample | place: Denmark | collected 2008 | reverse complement strand
ATCGGAAGACCGGGGCTGACGGAACCGAAGGGCATGAAGCTATAGTTCCGCATTGTTCGGTAATGACCACGGGCGACTGCCTTTGCATGAAGCGAAGCGGTCGCCCGTACTTTTTTCAATGAAGAGATGTATCACAAGACATTCATCCGTGGTATTTTATGACAATAAAAAACACTGGGATACAAATGTTTGAAAAGAGAAAATCCGTATCTTCGTAACTGACACAAAAATGGATGCGTACCTTTACAAACAGGGAAGAAGCATTGGAAAAGCCCTTACAGGTATTCACCAAAATGAATTATGAGAAAGCAACCCAGATGGAAATAGTCAAAGCCTGCGGCCTGTCAAAAGCCGGATTGGTGTATTATTTCCCGTTCAAGCAGAATTTGTTCGTGGTTATTATGGACAAATATGTATTTCATCCCCAGCAGTTGGAAAAAAGTTCCAATTTACAGCAGGTTCGTTCCCGGAGTTTATCGACTAGTATTACGGCCGTGTGATTTTTGCCCTAATCCGGCTCAGACTTGCCTGCGTTACGCCTAAATAGGTGGCGATACTTCCCAGCGGCAATCGCTGTAACAAATCTGGTTCTTTCTCCAATAGCTCCTTATACCGTTCCGAAGCGATAGCGGACAACATAGAAATCAGCCGTTCCTCAGTGGCAAGCAGCTCCATCTCCGCATAACGCCGTCCCCAATTGGCGATGTGCAAGTCTTCCGAAAACAACTCTTTCAGTTTTTTCCTTTTCAATACATATAAGACGGAATCTTCCATCAATTCCATTGTTTCATATCCCGGCTCGTCATTTACATAGCCTTTCATAGAAACAAGGGTAGCTCCCTCTTTGCCGACCCAAAAAGTAATTTCTTTCCCATCCACCGAAGTATAGGCACGGACAATGCCTTGTTTAATGAAAAAGATGTCTTTCTCCACCTTGCCGCATTCCAATACTCGGAATCCTTTGGGATATGAGACTTCCGTCAGGCATTGTTGCAACCTGTCCAAAGATGCGTCCGGCATGGCATATCTTTGGTTGATGATTTCCTTTATATCCATAGTTCATTGCTGTTGTTAGTGTGCAAAATTATAAAATAGCATACGGAAACGAGAATAAACAGATGTTTTTTGTCAAATGAAAAGTCTGTTTTTGCCAAATGCAAAAAGCTATCAAGGATTGCTTATTTATTTTTGCGCCCGAATTTAATAAATCATAGGTATGAATTGGATAATCTTATTATTGGCAGGATTGTTTGAGGTGAGCCTCACATTCTGTTTAGGGAAAACGAGAGCGGCATCAGGAGTTGAATTTTATTTGTGGGGAAGCGGTTTCCTTGCCTCTACCGTACTGAGCATGGCTTTGCTTGCCAAAGCGGTACAGACTTTGCCTTTGGGAACTGCGTACGCCATTTGGACGGGAATCGGAGCGGTTGGTACGGTTTTGATTGGGATATTCGTTTTCAAGGAACCTGCCACTCCCATCCGGCTTTTCTTCCTCTTCACGCTCATTGCATCCTTGATAGGATTGAAAGTCGTGTCATACTGAAAGGAGGCGACAAATGAAGTATGAATTAAGAGAGAACCAAGGCATTCCGGTACCTCTGCTGGCTCTGATGGCAGTTGCTACCGGACTTTCCGTTGCCAACTGCTACTACAACCAACCTTTGTTGGGTAGCATGGCAAAAGATTTCGCGGTAAATGACTTTTCTGCTAGCATGGTAGCGACATTGACACAGATAGGCTATGTGACCGGACTTGTCTTTGTCATCCCGCTTGGTGATTTGGTCTCACGAAAGAAGCTGATATTGACCAATTATATCATATCTTCGTGCGCCTTGCTTGCCATAGCCCTTGCCCCGAACATCTATTGGGTGTGGGGCGCATCATTGCTTGCCGGCGCATCTTCGGTTATGCCGCAATTTTTCATTCCGTTAGTATCTTACTATTCACCCCCTGCGCACAAGGTGCGTAACGTAGGGATTATACAATCTTGCCTGCTCATAGGCATTCTTGGTTCACGGGTATTCAGTGGCTTTCTGGCTGACGTATGGGGATGGCGTTCCGTCTATTTTGTGGCTTGCTTGTTTATGCTCGGATGCTTCCTGATGATTCACAAGATGCTACCCACGCTGTCTACCTGTTCTCAAGAAAGTTATGCAGGGTTGATGAAATCTTTGTCGCGCCTGCTCTCCCAATACCCGTACTTGCGTATCGCATCGCTGAGGGCGGCATTGGCTTATGGCTCGTTCTTCGCTTTGTGGAGTTGCCTTGCTTTTCGGATGAAACAGGAACCTTTTTTTGCTAGCGACGACATTATCGGAGCACTCGGATTGTGTGGACTGGCAGGTGCATCCACGGTGGTTTTCATCAGCGGCTACGTCCAAAAGTACGGTGCGAGGTTCTTCTCTATTGCCGGAGGATGCGTAGTGTTGGCTGCATGGATACTGGCATTTTGGGGGAATGACAGCTATTTGTGGATAATAATTGCTATCTTGCTGATTGATGCCGGTATGCAATGCATCCATTTGTCGAATCAGACCAGCGTAGTCGCCCTTGACGCATCTGCCATCAATCGTATCAATACCGTTTATATGACCATTTACTTTTTGGGTGGTTCTGCCGGTACATTCGTTTCCGGTCTGTCTTGGCAGCATTACGGGTGGACAGGTGTGGTGGGGGTAGGAATTGCCTTTACCGTGGCTTCCTTGCTCGTAAACTGCTTCAAGCCCCAACGACATAAGGGTGGATACTAAATATTCTTTCAGTCTGAATATTTTATGCTTTTCATCCATAAAAGTTGTCCGAACAAGCAAAGTAATCCTGAAAGCAAAGAAATTCTTTTAACTCACTTGATTTTCAAAGGAGTATTTTTTTGTAGGAAATAAGAAATAAACTGATAACAATATGGAGACAAAAGATGATTTTATCATCTGTCCGATTAAGGAGACGGACAATGCTCAAATGGCTCGTCTGATTCGATGTGTTATTGATGAATTTGGTGTGTCGCGTACAAGTACGGTGTATGATGGCCCTGCCACGGACTGCCTCAGTCAATCGGTTGAAAATGCAAATGCAGAATATTGGGTGATAGATTATAAAGGAGAGATTCAAGGAGGCTGTGGTTTCTACCCCACCAAAGGCTTGCCCGACAAATGTGTCGAAATAGTCAAGTATTATTTATCATCTGTTGTCCGGAGAAAAGGAGAGGTATGATTCTTGATCTGATTATCCGGCCATGCAAAGGAAGTGGGCAATGCCAGCCTGTACATAGAAACTTTCCCTTTGTTTGGTAAGGCCATTATATGTATAAGGGACGGGGCGGCTGCATGGTCAACTCGGAGATTCCTGGGTATACAGCAACCTGTATATTCATGCTAAAGATTTTGGCCGACTGAACCATAGCTTCCTTCATGACAATCTGAACCTCTGAGGAAATGCGATGCATTCATTTGCGATGCAGAGCACGGCAATTGGAACGGTTGCCAAGTCATTAGCCAAAAGCGAGGTAAATCTTCTAACTCTCTTGAATTCAAAGAGGTATATTTCTTATACAGATTTTTCGAAAATATATGAACAACAATACATTTTCAAGATGGAAAGAATCCCTACACCTGAAAATCCTGTCGGGTTATCTCATCCTGGGAGTGCTCGTACTTGGCATCATCACGGCCGTATGGTACGAAAAACAAGTGTTCGAGCAGGCAGAAGCAGAGGAACGTGGCTTACTCATGCAGCGTGCCACTGCCAGCGAAGCATATCTGGGACTGATTACACTGTTTCTGGACAATGACCGCGCAATGCTGTGGGACGACTCGAACATGGATACATACGACCGGCGGGAATCGTACACGATGGAGGTGATAGACCGGCTGAAAGGCTACTACGGAGAGCCGGCGCAGACGGCAAGGATAGACACGGTAGTAAGACTGCTGCACGAGAAACGCCGGCTGATCGAGCGGATGGTCGTCATGCCGACCACGGCTTACCGCATGGACAGCCTGCTGGAACGCCACCTGTCCGGACTGGAGCAAACGGCATCGGTACGGACAACGACAGTGACGGAACGCACCGAACCGGAAGAGAAAAAGAAACGGGGCGGGCTGTTCGGCCTGTTCCGCAAGAAAAAGAAAGAAAGGAAATGTCAAAAAAAAGGATACGGCGAAAACGTGAAACCGGCAAACATTCCAAGAAAGTATGTTGCAACCGTGTGGCTAAACCTGTTTAGTTATGCGGTTGCAATTTTCTTTCCGGTTTGCCGTCATGGGTAATGTCACTTTTCATTTATGGAAGGTGTGGTTACCCATGACTTCCGTTTTCGATTAGAGGAATCGACAAAAAAAGAAAATCAACAGGTGACAGCCGTAAAAGCACCGCTTGTGGCATAAGCAAAAAAGAAAGGGACCTTGCATCATCAGTCTGAACATGGTTCAGGCGTGACGCAAAGCCCTTTTCTATGCTTATGCAATAGTAGGAACATGGTCGTCAATTTATTGATGATGATGTTCCTACGAATAAATTCGCTTTTACGGAAAAACTTGTCTGTGGAGCTTAAAAAGCTGGATTTTTATTTCAATATATGCCATTAAAGTGCTACTTTTGCATACGAAGAGTTCTTTGAAGGTTACGCAACGCGCAGAAGAATAAAACAGCAGATAACTAACTAATTCGTAACCTATTACTACTATGAGTTGGTAACTGCAACTCATTTTCAATCACTTAGACCTTTTTCGTAATTTCGAATCACAAAGTTTCAATCCGGTCACAAATTTAGGAAATATTAATCAGTGAAAAAAATTCTCATTTTTTTCTTACCTTGGTGCAACTTTTCGGCTGTGCCGTCACGTCTAATGCACAGAAAACCGAAAAAACAACAAACAAAAAACGATATGAAACGATTTCTTATTTTTGCAGTAATGACGTTTGCCCTCCTGATAGCAATGCCGGGAGCAGCAGCCGAAAAAGTAGACAGCGCCGCCGCTGCCGCTGCCGATTCCATCCGTCAGGCAGAACTGACATCCACCATCCAGGACATTGTCCGTCAGGAAATGGACAAAACTGACAACGATTCGGGATCCGTTGAAGAAATTCTTGCCCTGATGATTCCATTGGCGGCCACTATCATGCCGTTCCTGTTGGCTTGCGCAGTTGTTGCCATCGCTTTCTGGCATACTACCAAACGCCGCCGCATGAAATACAACATGGTGGAAAAAGCCATCGAAAACCATTACCAACTGCCGAAATACGTATTCCAGGAACAGCCAAAACCCGTTTCTAAAACAGCCACCCTCGGTTCGGCCTGTACCATCATGGCAGTGGGAGTAGGTGTGACACTGTTCTTCATCATCAACGGTGACATGGAAGTGGCCGCACTTTGCTCCATGATTTTCCTGATTGGTCTGGGCAAACTGGTGGTCTATCTTGTGGAACGCAAGAACGACAATAAAAAAGAAGAAGAAAATCCATCCGAAACGCAACCCGTAGCAGAAAACAACGACAATGCTTTCAAAGATTGAGGAACTTAAACTGGTTACCCGATGCACGCTGTTTGACGACCGCGACGCATTCGGGCGGCTTGTTGAAGAGTATCAATCGGAAATAAGACGTTTTTTCCTGAACTTGAGCGGAGGCAACGCCGCCTTGAGCGACGACCTCGCGCAGGAGACATTTCTGAAAGCCTACCTGTCGATTCGGGGCTTCAAGGGACTGTCGAAATTCAAGACCTGGCTCTACCGGATAGCCTACAACGAATACTACGACTGGGTACGGAAACGGAAAGAGGAGTTGGGCGACAGCGAAGACGCCACCGCCTTCCGCGACGAACCGCCCGACAACCGGGAACGCGCCGACGATGCCCGCCTGGATGTGGCAGTCGCACTGAAAGCCCTGAACGAAACGGAACGGAGCATCATCATACTCTTCTATATGGAAGACAAGCCAATAAAGGACATTGTGACTATTACATCGCTGCCCGAAGGCACGGTGAAATCCCACTTGTCAAGAGCAAAAAGCAAACTCGCCGACTTCTTCGGCAAAAACTGAACAGACTATGAACAAAAATATTGACGACAACGAACTTCGCCAACTCCTGAAAGCCGGACGGCAGGAAGCACCCAAGCATCCGTTTTTCACCCGCAAGGTGATGAACCGTCTGCCCGAGAGCAAAGGAAAAAACTACAATTGGCTGATGTGGGCAGTCTACATCGCCGTGCTGCTCGTATGTGCCGGCTTCGGGATGTATTTCGGCCTCACCGCCGACTTGTCGCAACTGCTAACGTTCGACCACGGCAAATTAAATGTCGACCACTCCATGCTTCTGGGATTTGCCGTACTGGTGAGCATAACCGGTTTCACCGTCTGGCAAATCTACCAACTGGCATCAGAATCCGACAAATAGCACATCTTTAGAGCTTTCTCATATACACACCGGCAGCAGGAAGTTTATTTCCTGCCGCCGGATTTTCTATGACAAACGGACAAAAAATCAACATAAACAAAAGGAAATCACAGATTCAAGGGGATACGCTAATCAGCATGAAGCGTTTCCCCTTTCTTTCTATTCTACATTTTTAACAACTACCATTCCGTCAGAATTTATACCTTTGCAAAAATTTTTCACTGCAACTATTGAACTGCAATTCTTTCAAAAAAAGTAGATTTACTCACGTATGAACACTGTTTCCATCAAAAGAATCCACTACTTGTGGAGGCTTCTTATTCTTTTTGCGCTGTGTCTTTCTTCCTGTACAGACAAATTCGAGTCTACAGGCAACGGCACAGGCGATTCCGAATATCTTGATTTGTATTTCCACTGGTCCGACACTCGGGCTGACATTTCAGAAGACGGTTCCGGAACCTTTACGGAAGGCGACAAAATCGGACTGATTGTCAGCAACGGTGACGACAGACAATATCGCGAACTGACCTACACCGGAGGAGAATGGACTCCCCGGCTGAAACGCAGCGAATTCGGCAAAGGAGAACTCACCATCGCGGCACATTTCCCGGCATTCGGAAGTGACGCAGAATCGTCACCCGACCAGAAATTCTCTATCTCTGCCGACCAAAGCAATCCGGAAGAAGGGTTTTCCGACATACTGTTTGCAAAATCCACCCTCAAAGAAAACGAAGACCGCGCGGACATGACTTTCCGCCACACCTTCCATCGGTTGAGAATCAATCTAACCGGAACGGCCGACAACATTGAGATAGCTGTGAGAAGCAGGCTGAGCTGCACTGTCAATCTCCTTACAGGAGAATCCGCCCTGCTGCCTGACGCAGAAATACAATGGATTACGCCGCAAAAGACATCCGACGGAGCATACCTCGCCATTATCTGTCCGCAACCGGCAACCGACTATAAGGATGAAAGCGGGCTGATAAGACTCACAAGCAATGGCAAGGAAGCCATTTTCAAAGCCCCCGAACGATTGTCCGACGGTTCTGTTCTGTCCTCGTTCGAGGCCGGCAAGCAGACAGAAATCTCGCTGAATGTTGAAACAGGCAAACCCGATTTGGCAAACAAGACACTTTGGGTTTATGGAGTCGATGCCCCGGATTTCCCCGGAAAGGAAAATATCCCGACCTACCCGCCCTATACAAAAGTTTTCCCGGCCGGAGAATGGTTCAGATACAACTATACATTCTCGGAAGAACAGCATCTGACATGGAAAGAAGGCTGCAACTGGTTTGACTGCAACAAGTCAGAAAACTACGACGAGAACGACCGTAACCTCTGCTGGGCTGCCTCCGCTTCCAATCTGATTATCTGGTGGTTGGTTAACAACCGTCCCTATATCGAAGCCTATGACAAAGAATATGGGTCAAGTGTCACAGCCGGCAGCATAACAGTTCAGCGTCCTTCGGATGAATTCAAGCCGCTGTATAGCAACGGAACAGTAAACCGCGCACCGGTTTTTGAATTTTTCAAGACGTGGTTCCCCGACCGCGGAAGCTGGAACTCTGCCGGTGTCAACTGGTTTATGAACGGCAATCGTAAAAATCTTCAGACACCGAACCTCAGCAATTTCCCCGGCTTTTTCCATGAGGTGTTCCAAACGACCGACAATATCGCCACCGACTCCAACCGTCAGCCCAACCGCGAGCAATTCAACGATTTCATGATTGATGCCCTTTTGAACAAAAAGGCTATCGGATTCAATGTGTATGACATCGCCGGAACGGGAACAGGAAATCACGCCATGGTAATATGGGGCGCAGAATTCGACGAAACGGGAACTGTTTCCCATATCTACTACTGCGACAACAACAAATCTGATCAGGATGCCAATGGAGCGATTATTGCCAGAGTTCAGGTCATTTATGAAAACAATGCCACCTATTTCAAGGAACTGGACAACGAAGACGGCATGATAAAGAAAAATTACCCTATTACCTGCCTCTGTTCTGTTGACCTCCGTCACGACATCTGGAAACAGAAATATCCGAACGTCATAATCAACGAATAACAACAATTTAACTTACGAAACAAAAACAGATTACAAATATGAAAAAGCATTTCTATTCATTGGTAATAGCCGCCGCAATCCTGACAGGCTGCAACAAGAATGAAGTAGTGAACACCGAAGGCAAAATCAATATCTTCACGGGAATTGAAGCCATTACAAAAGCTCCTCAGCTCGACGAAAACGGAGCCGGCAAATTTGCCAAAGGCGACAAGCTGAACCTGCTTGCATTCAACACCGCCAAACAGCATACGGATTTTGACTATGCTGTTGAAACGACAGAACTGTATTGGAACGACATCAAAATCACTTCCGAAAACGGAAAAATCAACTTTGCCGCCTGCTATCCCCGCCAGGAAATGAACGACGGAAAGTTTCTGTTCGACCTTGAAAAAACGACCGAAAAGGATTTGCTGCTCGCCTATGCCGACAACATCGAAACCGGAACGGAAAAAGCCGTCATGCTAAGTTTCAGGCATGCCATGCACCGGCTTGTCATCAACTACACCGTCGACAATTCCTACCCGACAGCAACGCCAGATGAAATCACCACCAACTGTACGGCCCTTTCAACCTGCTCCGTCAACCTCCTCGACAAGAGCATCGCCACGGATAATGCTAAAAAAAGCACCTTCTCCGCAAAAGAAAAATCCGTTGTATTTTTAATAGCGCCCCAAAATGCCGCCGACGTTACCCTCAAGGTTACGGCTGGAACGGATACCAATACCTGCACCCTCGACAAGCTGGTTGGCAGCAACCTTAAACTGGAAAGCGGCAAGCAACTGGAACTGAACCTGCTCGTAAAAGAGGGAAAAATCATTCTGGAAGGCTTTACGATTGAAGGTTGGGAAAATCAGGGAAGCATCGACGGCGACATCATCATGTAAATTCCATATTCCCATAAATGAAACAGAGAAGGAGGCTCACAAGGTTGTGAACTTCCTTCTCTGTTTCTTGCACCTGACCTTACCTGGAGTCCGACAATTAACCTAACTCTATGCCTTGCCGGACAATAGTGCTAAACAATCCCTTTACAAAAAGCTTTCATAATATGCTTTGAATAGCAAACCCGTGTTTTATTTTAACTTTTGCTTTATTATGGCGCAAAGCTATAGACAAATATTCTAATTTGCAAGAAAATTATTTCAAAAAGTTATTAACAAGCATCTGTTTTTTCATGCAGCGTATGCCAAAAAAGGTCCTGACAAACCGTTTGGCCGGACAGGGTGTTAAGATTTGTTTATTTAAAATGGGAGCAAGGATAATTGCTAAAAAAATTGTATCTTTGTATGCTTAATGCAGAAATGTGCCGCCAAGCATTTTTTGAGGGCGGAACAGTATGCACCTCGCATAAAAATCAAGAATATGGAAGAACATAACGAAAATTATAGCGCGAGTAACATTCAAGTACTCGAGGGATTAGAGGCTGTGCGCAAACGCCCTGCAATGTATATCGGTGACACGGGGCCAAAAGGTTTGCACCACCTTGTATATGAAGTTGTTGACAACTCCATCGACGAGGCGCTTGCCGGATTCGCCACTCACATTGAAGTGACTATCGGCGAGGACAATTCGATTACGGTAGTCGACAACGGCCGCGGTATTCCGGTCGACAAGCACGAAAAGCTGCACAAGTCAGCTTTGGAAGTCGTAATGACAGTGCTCCATGCCGGCGGTAAGTTCAACAAGGACTCCTACAAGGTTTCCGGCGGTCTCCACGGTGTGGGTGTTTCCTGTGTGAACGCACTTTCCACCTATCTCCGTGCGGAAGTCAGCCGCGACGGCCATGTCTATATGCAGGAATATGCCTACGGTCATCCGAAAGCTCCGGTTCAGATTATCGGCGACACGGAAGCTACCGGCACAAAGGTAATTTTCAAGCCCGACCCTACCATCTTTACGGAAACGACCGTCTACAACTATGCCACACTGGCCAACCGTCTGCGCGACCTGGCATTCCTGAATGCCGGCATCCATCTGACGCTTACCGACATGCGCGAAAAGGACGAAGCCGGCAATCCGAAATCGGAAGTATTCTATTCCAAAGAAGGCTTGAAGGAATTTGTGCGCTACATCGACTCCAGCAAGGAGCACCTGATTGACGACATCATCTACATCAACACCGAACGTCAGGGCATTCCGGTGGAAGTGGCAATGACCTACAACACCACCTACAACGAAAACATCTATTCTTTCGTCAACAATATTGACACCATCGAAGGCGGTACACACCTTACAGGTTTCCGCCGCGGCTTGACTTCTACGCTGAAGAAATATGCCGAGGATTCCAAACTGCTTGACAAGGTGAAAATCGACATTGCAAGCGACGACTTCCGCGAAGGTCTTACAGCCGTTGTTTCCGTCAAGGTAATGGAACCGCAGTTCGAAGGTCAGACCAAAACGAAACTGGGCAACAACGAAGTGATCGGTGCCGTGCAGACAGCTGTCAGCGAAACGCTGCGCAACTATCTGGAAGAGCATCCGAGACAGGCGAAAGCCATCGTGGAGAAAGTGGTGCTTGCCGCACAGGCTCGCCACGCCGCTTACAACGCCCGCATGAAAGTACAGCGCAAATCGCCTCTCGGCGGTGGCGGACTTCCAGGCAAGTTGGCCGACTGCTCTTCACGTACAGCCGAAGACTGCGAAATCTTCCTCGTCGAGGGTGATTCGGCAGGCGGTTCGGCAAAACAGGGACGCGACCGTCAGTTCCAGGCCATCCTGCCGTTGCGCGGTAAGATTTTGAACATCGAAAAGGCAATGGAGCACAAAGTGTTCGACAGCCAGGAAATCACCAATATTTTCAAGGCTCTCGGCGTGACCATCGGTACGGAAGAGGACAGCAAGGCTCCGAACATCAGCAAGCTGCGCTACCACAAGATTATCATCATGACCGATGCCGATGTGGACGGTAGCCACATTGCAACACTTCTGATGACCCTCTTCTTCCGCCGTATCCGTCCGATTATCGAAAACGGATACCTCTATTTGGCAACACCGCCGTTGTACAAGTGTACGAAAGGCAACACGGAGAAATACTGCTGGAACGACGTGCAGCTGCAGCAGTTCATCAACGAATACGGCAAGGGCGAAGAAAAGTCAGTAAAGATCCAGCGCTATAAAGGTTTGGGTGAAATGAACCCGGCACAGCTGTGGGAAACGACGATGGACCCGCAAAACCGTATTTTGAAACAAGTGTCGATTGCCGACGCTGCCGATGCCGACCGCATCTTCTCGATGCTCATGGGCGAAGACGTGGCACCGCGCCGCGAATTCATCGAACGCAACGCCCTCAAGGCAAGCATCGACGCATAACAGCGAACCTCACAACTCAGAAATATCAACCGGGAATATGCCGAAACATATTCCCGGTTTTTTGTCTGATATACCCGCTCCAGCTGTTCAAATGAAACTGCTATACATCCAAATCGCAAAAGGCCTGCAATTCAAATCCTTCATCCGGACTGAATGTCACAACTTCATCCGGGACACATGTAAAAAAATCACCATCACGACTAAATACAGCAGGAAGACACACTCCCTCACTATCCATCAATCCCCAAAAACCGAATTCGTTCTGATAAAGAGAATAGGGTGGATTATCATTACCATAGCAGTTATCATTTGCCATATTCCTACTTCTTGATAAATTTATCACGGTTGGTTTCAAATAATTCAAAATACATACCCGTAGAATCAAGTTCCCACCAATTTTTAAGCGTAACAGGTATATCATCAAGAGAATAAATTTTTGCATTCTCAAGCGAAAGAAGAAATGGAGAGTGTGTTGCAATAATGAATTGTGCATTACAATGTTTCGAAGCATGTTCTATTATCTGCTTAAGCTTTATCTGAAACTCACATGAAAGACTGTTTTCCGGCTCATCCAACAGATACAAGCCTTCCACCTGAATTAAATCGGTCAACTTAAGCAATGAGTTTTCACCGTTCGAACATCCTCTCTCTAATTCTCCAAGGTGTTTCGTAGCATATTTGCTAAACGAATAATTTCGTCGTTCAACATAGTCTCGGAATTCTTTCACATTCTCTCCCGTCTCAAAATCAATATGCTTTAAACGCTCCCGGTATTCCTCTGCTCTCTGATTTTCTAGGCGTTTACTTAGTCTCACTTGCGTTTGCAGCACACTGCTCTTAAACAATCGTTGATCGTTTCGAACCCGGTCATCATGCAACATATTGAAAATATCATCACTGGTAAGCATTTTCGAAATACTTGCAATGTCATACTCCTGACTACGCTGTCCGACTAGATCAAACTCTTCTCCTGAATAGAATTTACAAGTTTGAAAGGAACAACATTCAACATAACCATCAAACCATTTTGATGTATTATATGGAGAATTACGAGAAATATGCAATTTTCGAGCAATTATATTAAGTACTGTCGATTTACCACTACCATTACCTCCAGACAATATAGTTATTGGAGCAAAATCCATACAGTAAAATTCACGATTCGACAGCACATAAAATGGATAAAAATTTTGAGTATAGTAATCTGGGGTAGGTTTAAGAGGTGACGTATATTCTGTTACAAAGTCATCTTCCGTTTTTGAATCCGGAAATCTAAAATATTCTAAAAACACCATAACGACTCACTTTTATATATTGATTTAGAACTTGAAGCAACACTGTTTTTTGCATTCCGAGAATATTTCTCCCATTGTTCAACACAAATCGAACAAAAAGGTAAAGAGACAGTTCCTACATTCTTACTACCTCTCAAAACAAATGTGGAGGCGATAGAATTGCCGCCTAACTCCCCCCTTCTTTCAAACATTAATTTTTCTATATTTTCCATATGACTTACTTTTTATGCAAAGGAAAGCCATGAATGGGAAATATAGATTCCTATAGATAATTTCTATAAGAATTTTCAAGAATAATTTTCATGTGTTCCCTCAAATGCTTTGGTGACACAACCTCCAACTGGTCACCATGCAACAATATTTCTTGAACAAAATCAAATGCAGGCGTTAGCCAATAAGAAAATTCGGCATATTCTTCTGTTTGCCCAATCAGTTCCTGAGAAGAATGCAATGGTTGGGTTATCAAGTAACGGGGCAATTCACGATAAGCACGCAGAACTACACGACATGGCATTTTTGTATAGCCATCAGTTGAAACTCCAAAAAAATCATTGAAATATCCAGCAGGTGAGAAATTTTGTGGATAATTGAATTGCTCTTCAGTGATGTCACAACACTTTATCCTATCTAACGCATAAATTCGTTTAACACCACCTTCCACTCTACAACAAAGAAGATACCATCTTCGTTTGAACATTTTCAATGCAAGAGGTTCTATCACCACCTTAGTTTGCAATTGTTTCCCAATATGGAAACTTTGGTAGTCAATAACCAGTCGTTTGTTGAATTTCAATGCCTGCGTTATCGTTGTCAGATATTTAGATCCGTTATCAGCCGGTTCAAGCAATATCTTATCTGCCATATTACTATATTCCAAAACCAGATTTTCTGTAGAAATTGCGCTTAACATCCATTCAACGAGCGGATTTTCCTCCTGCAGCTCTGTATTTATCCTATAACGGCTCATCGCACCGGCACGAACACATTCAATATCTATATGCAATTGTTCTTCGATTGCATAACGATGATTCAATAGTGTTCGCCGGGAAATTCCCTCACAGCCACAATCTTTATATAATTGGTTATAAGGATTACTCCATGCTTCATTTATCTCCGCAAGAGTCAATCCGACAGTTCCGCTACGCCGAAGCGTATCGATTAACCAAAAATATCTTTTTATTAGCAACGAAACCATTAGTCATTGACAAATATGTTTATATCATGCTTTTTAACAAACTCTTTTACAATTTCAACGATTCTATCAAAATAACGTTGTCCAATTCTATGGGCCGTCACTTGCTGGCAATGTATTACTATTTGAGGATTCTCGTCTTCACGAATATTGACATTAATCCATGGAAGATCTTCAAATGCCTGATTGCCGACGAAATCAACATTAAAAACATCCTTAAAGTAACTATCTCCATAACTGTCACGAGGAAAATGTCCGACAGCTGCTATTACAACAGGGAACTGTCGGAAAAACGGATGCGACAATATTTTCATTCGCTTGACTACCGAGGCCTTGCTTAGATCTCCGGCTTCCTTATGCTTTTTATAAGCCTCATCACTCATATCGGTATGAAAAGACAACCGATGAAGGGTTAGCACTTCGTTTCTACCCAGACTCTTCCCATAAATACTGTTTATAATTTTTGGGTACATATACCATGTTCGGGCTGTTCCTTTTTCACCCTTAAGGGTTCTTTTCTCTTTATCACCACTCCGCACTTGGAACTGCTGCAGAGGCCAAGGATTCAACGGAGAGGTATATTCACTTTTTGTCAGATCGATAGAATCATATCCAATATTTTCGGTGACTATTTTTTTCCAATCCGAACAATTATTGCCAATCTCCTCATCATAATGTTCTGCCTGAGTATTTCTATTCCACGCCGGTTCTTGACCAACAAACAATATCTTGGCATTGGGATTTCCATGGCCTATATAGCCATTATCAACGAGAGCAATTAAATCATTAAATTCCTTTGAGTACATCATAGTAAAAAGATTTTTGTTAATAAACAGCAGGCATGTTGATTTTAAATAATGGAACTGATTTCAACTATTTTAAACCATCCTAATTACAAAAATAAAAATAATAGTGGAAACATTGTTACTCAAATATGGAATATTTCATCATCACGTTTTTTTATTGTCTCGAATACCAACCTTATCCCCAACATAGTAGACAAAGTGAAAATCACAAAAAACAAGCGGCACTGAACTTTCATTCAATGCCGCCTATTTCTTTAGCACACAACAATATCTTGTTATTTTACCTTTGCTGTCAATTCTGCACCGGCTTTAAACTTAACGACTTTCTTTGCCGGAATAGTTATCTTTTCCTTAGTGGCAGGGTTAATACCTGTTCTTTCAGCCTTCTCGCTAACAGAGAATGTACCGAAACCGATAAGAGCAACCTTATCGTTCTGTACCATAGCTTCAGAGATCACTTCAATAGTTGCGTCCAATGCGTTCTTTGCATCAGCCTTTGTCAAGCCTGCTTTTTCAGCAATAGCATTAATTAATTCAGCTTTATTCATAATAGAAATATTTAGGTTTATGGTATTTAATACAAATGTAACCTATTCCATACAAACGAACAAGAAAAAAAGAAAGAAAATTCAAAAAACTGCTCAAAAATGTTTTTTTTCGTGTTTTACCGGTATAAACAACAGAATTTTATGTACTTAGCACAACTTTTGGTACAAGCCGAAGCTACTATTGCCAGCTTAGTTCCACGCGAACCCGGACAGACAGACAACCGCCGCCGCTCCACCGGCAAGAACCATTTCGACACATGGGCCGTTAATATATATATATGTAAGTCAATACTATTTAAGAACTGACACTCCCCCTCTTTTATAATTTTATCATACCTTTGTAAGCTGATAATTTATATACAAACGAATTTTAGACGAACAATAATAAGATATGACTAATAACAGTTTTTTAAACCGCATTCCACCGGTAACACGCCATTTGATTCTGATCAACGTGCTGGTTTGGATTGTTTCCATGTTTCTCGTTTATACCCAAGGTTTTGACCTTTCAAAATATTTAGGACTGCACTATTTCAAGGCAAGCGACTTCAACGCCATGCAGCTCATCACCTACATGTTCATGCACGACACAGGGGGCATCGCGCACATATTCTTCAACATGTTCTCGCTCTACATGTTCGGCCGTCTGCTGGAACAGGTGTTGGGAAGCCGCCGCTTCCTGTTCTTCTACATTTCGACAGGTATCGGAGCGGCCCTGCTACAGGAGGGCGTCATTGCCATGACATGGTTCGACACGCTCGCCCATTCATTGAACGTGCCCTACGATGCCGCCGTAACATTCCTCTCCGACCCGATTTCCGTCGGTTCCACGTTTGAATACCGCGACAAGCTTGTCAACGAATTTCTCAACAGCATGATTACCGTCGGCGCTTCCGGTGCCATCTTCGGCATTCTGCTGGCATTCGGCATGATATTCCCGAACCTTCCGCTCTATCTGTTCTTCATACCCGTCCCCATCAAGGCCAAATACATGGTCATCGGCTACGGACTGATTGAGCTCTTCTTCGGAATCAGCGGAACCATGAGCGGTGTAGCCCATTTCGCCCACCTCGGCGGAATGCTGTTCGGACTGCTGATATTGTTATACTGGCGCAAAAAAGGAATCATAGGTGGCAGGTACTATTAACAAAATCCGACAATTCTACTTGTCGAAATCGGTCATCATCCGGTTTATCCTGATAAATGTCGGGGTATTTCTGATAGTTAGTTTCGCCGCACTGCTGGCGAATCTATTAGGCGTGCCCTACAACTTGCTGCCGATGCTTGAATTGCCCTCCTCGTTTGGCGAGGCAATTCTCCATCCGTGGACATTTGCCACCTACATGTTCACCCACTACCAGCTGCTGCACATCCTGTTCAACATGCTGTGGCTCTACTGCTTCGGCATCATTTTCCTCGACCACTATTCCGACCGTGAATTTTCGGCGGCCTATCTCATCGGCGGCCTTGCAGGAGCCCTGTTCTATCTTGCCGGCAACGCCTT
>ULSJ01019131.1_pt1 | contig 17141 bp, 7 predicted proteins | sample 1956291 | NCBI WGS metagenome assembly ULSJ01 (sample SAMEA4835705, study PRJEB28245) | human gut metagenome | biome: gut microbiome; material: fecal sample | place: Denmark | collected 2008 | reverse complement strand
AATAGAGTTCAACTTTTTTCCACCTTTCATATCTGTTTTTCTTTAATGTTCAATAAGTCAAAGAAGAAGAGATATACCAAATACCCCTTCTTCTACTCCAAACACAATTCTCAAACTATCTTATAGAGATTAAATAATTATTTTTTATAATCCGGATTCGGAACCGGCATTTTGGCACCACAGTCTTCACGCCAGTCCTCCAACATTTTCAACATTCGGGCGGCCTTTTCCGGTTCTGCTTTTGACAAGTCATGCTTTTCAGAAATGTCGTTCTTCAGATTATACAGCTCTATATGATTGTCTTCATAAAACTGAAGCAACTTATAGTCGCCGTCGCGAACTGCGCCTGCCGGAGTATCACCCTTACCGCCGTAATGCGGATAGTGGAAATAAATCGGACCACGGTCGAACGACTTGTCGCCTTTCAGTATTGGGAGCAAGCTGACCCCGTCAACATGTTGTTCCGGTTTCAATGGAAGCCCTGCCATATCCAAAATTGTCGGATAGAAATCAACCGAAGTTACAGGCATAGAGCATTTACGTCCGGCTGTATTAAGTTTTGGATACTTAATCAAATACGGTTCACGGATACCTCCCTCATACAGCCATCCCTTGCCTCCACGAAGCGGAGCATTACAAGTTGGAGAGCCTTCAGCTGTAGAGAGTCCGCCATTGTCCGACAACAGACAAACGATGGTATTTTCCTCCAGTCCATTGTCCTTCAAAGCCTGAAGCAAACGGCCAAGGTTTTCATCCATCGAATAAATCAATGCAGCATATTCAGCATCACTCTGAATAGTGCGTTCTTTCCAATGCCAGGCTTTATGGTCTGCTTTTTTATACCAGTCCAAATCCGTAGTAAACGGCTGGATTGTATCAATACCCATTTTATGTGCCTTCTTCTTGAAATATTCCACATATTCCGGTTTGGCTTCAATCGGCGTATGCACAGCATAGAATGCAAAATACATAAAGAACGGCTTGTCCGTTCCATTATTTTCAATCAATTTGATGGCTTCTGTAGCAAGACGATCTGTCAAATATTCACCTTTAGGACCGTCACTCAGATACGGATTACGGTAAGGTGTGTAATATGCACCGTCACCACCCTGACTGCGCTTGATACCATTGGGGCTACCTTTTAGCCAACCTCCAATGTTCACATCGAAACCCTGATATTGCGGATAGTAGAGCGAATCTTCAGCACAATGCCATTTACCGACGTGATAAGTGGAATAACCGTTTTCCTTCATGGCTTCGGCAATCGTTACTTCTTCCAAAGGCATGTTCAAAGGAATTTCCGGAACAATCATCTTATACTGGCTCAATTTCTCCTTCGGAAGATTATATTGATAACCAGGAATCCAGTCAGTAATACCATTACGTGCAGGATATTTACCCGTCATAAGACTTACTCGAGTTGGCGAACTGATTGACGCAGCAGCATAACCGTCTGTAAACTGCACACTTTCGGAGGCAAGACGGTCGAGATTCGGCGTTTCATAAAAACGACTGCCGTTATACCCCATATCTGTCCAACCATAATCGTCAACCATCACAAAAAGGACATTCGGATGTTGTTGTTTTTGGACATTCTGTCCGCAAGCAATAACTGGCAATGCACAAGCTGATGCCAACAACGGCATTTTATAATTTATTTTCATAAGCGTTTTATTTAAGCTGTTAATAAAGAAAAGACAGCAAATACTTTTTTTCAAAAGAATCAGCTGTCTTTTCCCTGACGGCTGTAAATTTACGTAAATTCAGCCATTCTTATCATCCAACAATACGACTATTTTTCACACATTGCTAAATGTGCCGAACCACCTTGATGGTTAATATCTAGTTTTACAACTTCTCCAAGGAACTGTGCAGCTTTGTCGATGTTGCCAAGACCAAGATTACCCAAGCCCATTACGAGATTACAGTGAATCTTGTTACGAACTTCCAAATCATCTTCCCAAATCAAGAGATCAGGGAGCGATACGGCAAAGTAATCAATCTTCACATGGTCGAACAAATGGGCTTCACCATGCTTGATAAGCTTGTTGAAACGGCTGCGTGCCTTCTTTTCGTCACCGAGCTTGCGCCATGCAAGGCCCTGATAGAAAATCTTGTCAGGCTGCTGATCGTTATAGAAGAATGCAATGGCAGGTTCTGCCGAACCGACAGTGGCCTTCGTAAAGTATTCAGTAGCCTTTTCTGTGTTGTCAAGTCCTTCGTATGCACAACCAAGGAAGTAGTGGATATCGTTTTCTTCAGCCATAGCGAGCTTGCCTTCGCCGAGGTTCTCAGGATATTGTTCTGTTTCGAGCAACAAGTCGACTGCATCTTGATAGCGGCCTTCCTTGATGGCAATTTTAGCCAACTCTATGCGACAAATAAGGAACTGTCCGGTAACCTTACCTTCGCCACCTTCCCACGGATGGAACTTACGGGAAGCGATCAAATTCTTAGCTTCTTCGTAACGGCCAAGCTGGTTAAGCAATGTTATACGTTCGATACAAAGGTCATCACGTTGTTCTACCAAATCGGCATACTTCTCGAGGAATGCCAAACGGTCGGCATGAGAATAACGAAGTTTCTTATAGAGTTGGTCAAGTTCCATCAAAATACGAGCATCCGTTTTATCGAGGGAAAATGCCTTTTCCATTGCTTCCAATGCCTTGGCCTTGTCATTATGCTTGTTGTAGTAAGCCAATGCAAGGTTACGCCATGCTGTCGGGAACTTGTCGTTGAGTTCGACTGATTTTTCCCAGCATTCAACAGCATCTTTATACTGACGAGCACCATACCAGAAGTTACCCAAATAATAAGGAGCCTTAGAATCAGTCGGGTTCACACGCATTGCATCCTGAAGGATGAGAACTTCCTCGATCTTGTTCGGGAAGCAATAATCCGGACATTTATCAGCAGCCTGCTTATAATAAGCCAATGCTTTTTCTGCATTACCATTCTTTGATGCGAAATATCCTAATGCGTAAGTTGCCATCGGATAGCTTACCTCACCGTCTTCAAACAGAATAAGCATAAATTTTTCTGCAAGTTCATAAAGGCCGGCATTTGCATAGTCAAGAGCAAATTCCAAATAACTGTTCACGGCATCACGCATAAGTTCTTTCATCTCAGCCTTGACAGCAGCAGCTTCTTCCATGCAGCCCTTGGCTTCGAGCACGAGCATATTTTCGAAACGGCAGCCCATGTTAAACTTGTCGATTTCCAAAGAGTCGGCAATCAGAGCCAAAGCCTTGTCATATTTGCCCGTCATACGGAGGATAGTTGCCTTAAGCTGACGTGCTTTATGGTTATGCCAGTTACGAATGAGCGAGCGGTCAACCAATTCCAAAGCCTTGTCAAGATTACCGCGACGCACATCGATTTGAGCCAATGCAAAATATGCAGGATCTTGCCATGCTGCATTCCAAGTTGATTTGAAGAATGCATCATATGCACCGTCAAAGTCACCTTGCATCTGCTTGCACCAACCGAGATTGAAGTACGGTTCACCGTCATACGGGTTCGGGTTTCTTTCTGTCTGCGTTTCAATCGCCTTTTCAAAATAAGGCTGAGCCATTGCAAACTGGCCGCGACGCATCAACAGCAAACCGACAGCGTTGTTACAACGGATATCACCCGGTTCGCGGCTAAGAGCTTCCATATAGTAGTCCATAGCCAAATATGTAGCGTGACGATATTGTTCGATATGGTGTCCAGTCAGGAACAACTGCTCCATGCTTGCAATATCTTTCGGATCTTTCGCAGCCTTGGCAGGTTCCGGAATCGGACGGATTTCAGGTTTTTCCGGTTGGAAACGAACCAATTCTTTTCCGTTTTCATCAAAAACACACATGCAAAGCGTTTCGTCAATCGGATTTTCACAGTCAATCACTGTAACGAAAGATTCAGCCGGAGAAACGGCTGTTTCCGTATCGAGATATACCTTCTTATCATCGTAGAGCGTCACTCTTACCTTGTTGTGACGTGCTGTTGTATAGACAACCACCTTAACCTTACCGTCACCGGCCGGTTCAACATTGATAAGGGCATCACGAGTGGCATTCTTCACCATACCTACTTTCTGATATGGCATGAAATACTGTACCCAAGTCTTTTCTTCGTACGGCTGCAACCAAGTAAAGTCCGGTTGGTTGTCGCAATACATACCTGTCATCAATTCAATGTATGGACCGTCTTCGTCCGTAAGGTTGCGGTCCCAGGCTTTACCGAAGTCGCCACAACCCCAAGTCCATTGTTTTTTACCGGCATTGACATGATGGTCGGCAACGTGCAACAGACCGGCTTCGCATCCGTCTTCATAACCTCCGACAAAGTCATACTTCGAATTGATTGCCATATAGGAAGTCGGTACCGGAATGTTTTTGTAGCGCGAAATGTCAACGCCCTCTGAATAATCAACCTTATAGTATTCACCTGTGGCAATTGGGAAACTTGACACGGCACGTTTTCCGTGGTCAAACACAGCGTTCACATCTGGTGGAAATACCGAGAAATATGTGTCATTAACAACAACTGCCGGATTGGCCCACCACAAGAATGTCTGCGGGAACGGAGTACGGTTAAACACTTTAGCCTTAATTTCCACATACGCCTTGCCAGGATAAAGAGTAAAACCTGCCATACCTTTTGTACGGAACATACGTTCTACCTCACTACACCAAATAGTCTTGCTACCGTCTTCAAATTCTTCAATATAGCAGTCAGTCGGCATAAATGTTGTCGGACGGTGGTGCTGAGGCCAGTTAAATTCAATACCACCTGAAATCCAAGGACCCACCAATCCCACCAATGCCGGCTTAACTACTTGGTTATAATATACGAAATGACGTTGTTTAACTTTATCATAAGCCATGTGGATACGTCCACCCAACTCAGGAAGGATCATCACCTTGATGTATTCATTCTCAATAAAGAACGCTCTATATGGTTTATCCTTCTTTTCATCAGAGATTTTTTCTATAACAGGATAAGGATAAACGACTCCTGAACTACCCTGATATACTCGTTTTTCGAGGAAAATTGGATTTTTTTCTTCCTTTCCTGCTTCATAAGTTGGCAACATCACCACTTCTTCCCATGCTTTCACCTCAGAAGTGTTGACTGTGCTTTTAATCAAATATTCTGTAATTGGTTCCATTATGATTTTATATTATATTTTATACATCAATTTGTTTTTTTTACGATGCAAATATCATACATAATTCATACGTGGAAAATGTATGATATTTGCAAAATGATGTATTAAATCACTATTATACAAAAGCCTATTTAGAAACGATTATACGTTTAACAACTGCTCCATACTCACCATCCAGGCGCATCAAATAGATGCCTTTATCCAGCCCCGATATATTTACATCAAATTCGAGATTATTTACATCTAACGATTGCATCAACTTACCTGAAAGGTCAAAAATCGAACAATGACGGATCATTGCCGGTGACTGCACCTTCACATAATCGACAGCCGGATTCGGATAAACGAGGACATTGTCATTATCAATTACCATTTCTACAGAAGAACCTTCTTCAGGCTCCCCAACGAATGTAATGATGGAAGAGCCCGGCATTACGTAATGCTGTCCGGCATAAACCTCATCATAGCGCTTCAAGTCGTCACCATCCTTGCCAGATGTGATATAAGGCACATAGGTCTTCACAACCTTACCTTCGCCAACCGGTAATTCCGGCAATGAGATACCGCTATCATTCGAAGATGCATTAATCGCAACAATTACAATACGTCCGGTTGCCTCATCTTTATAGGCCGAGAACATCTGATTGGTAATGGATGAATAGTCATCCATTGCATCACTTCTTTCCAGTTCGATACGTTTCATGCCCGGACGAATGAAGAATGAGAAATTACCCATACCATACATCATCTTCGTCGTGCTATAGACACCGCCTGATTTATCGGCATTCAAAGCAACACGAATCAAACTGAAACGGTCCTCTGAACTGAGGTTTCTTTCCATTTCAAAAGTCGTCCACCATTGCCAGCCGGTAGCATTGGCAATTGCAAGGTCTGCATGGATAATACGAGCCAAAGAAATGGCACAGGCAATCGGCGAAAGCTGTCCGCTCGGGTGCCCAAACTGATAGCCAGTTCCCAAAAGGCTGTATTCTGTCTGCCAATATTCAAGACCGAGATTCTTTGCTGCCAATTGGTCACGAAGAGCAACACGGTTGTCAACGATAGCCGCTGCACTACCATCTGTCCAATAACTATGCGATGACACGATATTTGCCAGTGCCGGAAGATCCTTTACATTCAATTCTCCATTACCCCAGAATGTGTCGATTTGCTGAGTAGCAAAACCGCTGGAAGAACTCAAATGATATTGAATGTTGCCTGATTCTGTAATAAACAATTTGGAATCAATACCACGCTCTACAAACACATCATTGATTGCCGTTACCACATCGTGGATTTCCTGATTCGACCAGGGAGATCCTTCCTGTTTTGCCAAACGTGTCGTAGCGTCACAAGTCCAGTCGAACTGAGGTTCATTGAGCGGTGAAATATAATCAAAGTGGATACCCTTTTCTGCGAAATGCTCAATCACATCCGCCAGGAAGTTGCCAAAGTCTGTATAATGCTCAGCCTTAAGAATAGTGGCTTTCGGATCACCATATTCGCGGAAGCCCAAACCGCGCTTCGTAAACATTACTGGAGGACTGTTTTGCCAGCCAATGATATCAGGCACTTCATATTTCTTCACTGCCAGTTCAAGCAAAGCCTGCTGTCCGGCCTGTTTGTCCCAATTATAAGTAGTCTTATCCGGATTCAAGAAACACTCTGAACGGCGGGTTTCATCCGAGATTCTACTGTCATCACCTTGCTCGCTTGTACCTGCTCCAATATTGAAACGCCAGCTTGACAAACCAATACCTTTCGGATTGCCATTTTCATCATATTCCTTACTGAACAAAAGTTCTGCAATTTCCTCACGCTGCTGTTCCGACAAATACAAACCTACAAACTGACCGGTCCAACCGTCGGACCCACCGAAGTTGCGAATTGTCTGATATTCTTCATCGGGATAAAGCGACAGTGCGATTGCATTCGTATTGCCTCCGTGATAAGCCGCCACATCCTCCGGCGTAAGTTCTCGATGATAAAAACTAACATCGGCATAATTTCCATTCAAAGCGTTGCCGTTTTCATCACCAATTTCCCATCTGTTGATATCCAAATTGTTGGTTTTAAACGACATTCCGGTTCTCGAAAGGATACCATTTACATAGATACGGCAAGCACCTGTACCTGCTGCGTTATATGTCTGGCAGAACACAATACTGTTCCAACTTGCCGGATTCAATGCATGAGGCGTAACCCCCGACTTCTTTACTGTTCCATTTTCTGAACGTTCCGCCTCGAGCATCAATTGACCGTCGACATATCGTGTCAGCAATTTTACATAATCACCATTTTCGGCTGTAAAGTTTAAAATGGTTTTATCGCCCATATTTTCAGAGAAATCTTCTGAACGATAAAGCAGTGCTACCGAATATTTATCTTTTGCGATCGGGTCATTTGATGTAGCAATATAGCTGTCAGACTGAAAAACACCCACATTACGCATATCGACAGACTTACCACATTCCACATTTGTATCCAATGTCAGATGTCCTTTGACATCAGCGATCTCACCGTCAAAAGATATTTGAGCATAAGGAGCGTCAGTATCTTCCACCACTCCTGGTTCCGGAACATCCTGTTTATTAGCCAATGCAATGATTTGATTTTCCACCAAAGCACTATGATAAATACGTATGTCACCGATTTTACCGGTCATCGTGTAATTATTCTCCGGGAAATTGCCGAAATAATGCTTAACAGTGTTCAATGTTGTAACATCACCCACAAACTTAGCAGTTCCCATCAATTTGCCGTCTTGGTAAGCCAACACATTGACACCATCGAAAACAATAGCAATATGCACCCACTTATTTAATGCAATGTCAGCCAATCTGACCGACTTGTAATCGGAATACTGCTTATTGTCAGACACCAAAAACGCTTCTGTTCCCCATGATGTATGAGGTGTCAAATATATACAGGAACCATCCAATGCATACCAAGCCAAAATCATTCTCCAGTTTGTACTTGCATCCACATCCTGACGATTGAACCACAGAGAAACAGTCATTTGTTCGGCCAAGGGATATGTATCCAATTTTAGATTCCCTTTATTGGAAGCATTGAACTTCATTACATTCATGCCCAAATCCGCATCATATTCATAGCTCAAATTCGAGGCGGTAGTTTGGACATTTCCCATCACATCCGTTGCATCATTCTCAAAATTAAAATGTGCAAAAAGGTTGTAATCACCATAATTGACCGCTTTCAGCGGCATTCCCGCAAAGAGGAATGCCACGAAGCAGACAAGGCTATATAAATATTTATTCATACTGTATCAGATTTTAATTTATTACTTTTTTACTTAATTTTTACAACCATTTCAGCAGTTTCACTGTAAGCCTCATTGGTTGAACCCATCAACTGCGACTTTACGGTATAGACAACTTCACCTGAAGAAAGATCTACTGCAGTAACACCACTCTGCTGAATCTGCCCGCCAACCGTAACAAGCACATTTGTTCCGTTGACAAGATTAGGGTCATTGTTCATCACCTCAAATACCGGCACTACATTCTTTAAGTCCGTGCCCCCAGGCAATGTCAGTTCTACATTATATCGGTCATAATATGCAATATCTCTTGTGATTTTAGCATCCACACCATTGACTGAGAACTTCGTGAACTGAGGAATCATAACCGGAGCAAGCTCGTATTCAGTCTCATAACCGGAAGCTGTCACTACTTTAAACTTTTGTACAGCCAATTTGCCATCTTGTACAAATTCAACAATACGCGAACCGGCATAGTCCGATTTCAATTCTGTATATTCATTTGTATTGGGATTCATCCAATAAAATGAAGCCAAAGTAGAAGACAATTGGAACGACAACAGTTGCTTTGCTTTGATAGAATTAAAAGAAGCGTCACGCCAAGCGGCAAACAGAATCGGGCATTTCATCTCAGTTGCAGAAACGAATTCAGCATCAGGCTCATAATAGACAGTTGAACCATACTCTGTCATCTTATATAATTTCGAAATAGTCAGATTGTCAAGTCCACCGTCAGTTGAAACCACTTTTATTGTAGAAGTCGCTTCATCCTTTTCTATATCTCCTGCCACGCTGACAGAAGAAGCAATCCAAACCACAGTATATTCTCCAGGTTCATTATAGGCATACGAAAACGTACCGTTAGAAGCTGTAGCAAATCCAGTGCTGCCTGGTTCTCCATATACGTGTCCAGGATCCCCCGTATACACAACATAATTCTGACCGGAACCGGCATTTGTAAACACTACCGACTCAAATACTTCGTATGTCTCCTTTTCTGTTGTAAATTCCGCTTCTGGCCGCACATACACATCTTCCAGATATGCATTTTCCTCACATGAGAACAACAGCGCCGAGACACATGCTATAGATAATATATGCTTTAGTTTCATTTTAGTAAAATCTTTAATATCCAAAGTTCTGTTCAATCACACCATTTGAAATAAACACTTCTTTTTGCGGAATCGGGAAAATTTCGTTAACTCCCTTCTTGAAGTATTTACCGCGTACACGTGTCTGTCCCGTCGGTTCTACAGCAGGATTGTCAGCCAAATATTTCATACGTTCAGCAACAATGCCCAAACGGCAGATTTCAAACCAACGGTCACCTTCACCTGCCATTTCGATACGTTTCTCCTTCAATATGGCATCACGTGTAATGTCATACGGAGCGTAGTTCAACGGCTTGAAATTGGAAGCTGAAATTGTCTGATACTTACTGTTCGGATTACTTGCCGACAAAAGGTCGGCCGCACGATTACGCACTCGGTTTGCCATATCGACAGCTTCACGCGACAAGCCAACTTCATTCAATGCTTCTGCATAAATCAAAATAACCTCGGCATAGCGCATTACCACATAATTGCGCATTTTAGCTGTTCCTTCAGATGGGAAAACATAGAATTTACAGAATTTCAATGAGTTTCCGGAATTAAACCAACCAATTTCTGGATTGGAAGAATCCTGTTTGTAATAATCATTGATTGAACGATCAGAAATCGTAAACAATTCACGCGGGTCATTTGCAAACTGAGATTTCAATTCGCTAGTTGGACTTATATTGAGAATTGAAGATTCTGGGTCATAAGTAATATAACCATTCAAGAGCCAACCATGCTCCTCACTGATACCGACACCAGAGTAATCATAATGATTGATTTCAATCAATGATTCAGGGGAAAATTCACCGCTAATACGGAAAATTTCATCAAATTTAGATAATGAATGAGCACTTACCACATCCTGTGCATTCAATACCGTTTCCGGCATCATACCATTTTCAAGGAACAAACGCTCAGCAACTTCTTCCCATGTTTCGGTATAGTTTGTGTCGAATTTCAACAAATCGCTCACTGAAATATCCTGTCCTTCGATAAAATATTTACCGATTTCAACAACTTCATTCCATTTAGCCTGTTTGTCTACATTGGGAAGTTCCACACCGGGAGAAGCCTGATACATAAGGACCTTCATCAACAATCCCAATGCACCGCCAGCACTGATTTGTCCGGCTTCTGTCAATATATAGCGTTGCTTACGGAGCAACAGGATAGCTTCACGCAAGTCTTTCTCGATGTAAGCATATGTATCTTCCAGCGAAGAACGCTTCACCACCAGTGAACTCAGTTCCGGGTTCTCAGGTTGGATAGAAACACCGCCAAATGTCTTGACAAGGTTAAAGTAGAAAAGCGCACGCAGCACCTTTGCCTGACCATAAACCTCACGAATTTCTTTCGGGCTGGTACCGTCATTACGGTATTTGACATTCGGAATAGAACGGATAATCTGGTTTACTTTATTTATCCCCTCGTAATTCACCTGATAACGTTCCAGAATATAGCTGTTCTCGGTATTAAACTGGAAGTTAAGAATATCATATATTTCACCGGCAGTCACATCCTGCACATTCCAGCAGTTGTCGCTGATGGCCTCACCGAAAAGAAGTTCACTACGTTGATACTTCTCAGTCTCCATCAAACTGTAGGCTGTGTTCAACGCATATCTGAGGTTATTCAGATTTTCATAATAAACGTTTTCAGGCACATTACCTTTCAAATTCGGGTCAAAGTAGTCGGAACAAGAGCCTAAAAACATAGCTCCGCACAAACTCAACAATATTAATTTAGATTTCATTTCTCAAACTTTTTAAAAGTCAAACACTACACCAAACATATAAGAACGGGATTGAGGATAGTTACCTTCATCTATACCAATAAACAAGTTGTTCGATTCTGTTCCGACACGCTTGCCGACTTCAGGATCAAGACCTGTATATTTTGTGATAGTGAACAAGTTTGTGGCAGAAACATATAATTTCAACCCTTGAATAGACGCACGTTTGCAGAAATCCTTTGAGAATGTATAGCTCAACTGAATGTTCTTCAAACGGAAATAAGAGCCGTCTTCGATATAGAAATCCGAATTGCGGAAGTTCACCTCGTTTCTTGCCTGGTCTGAACTCGGAGCCGGAACTGTACCACCTGTATTCGGACCCCAGTTGTCGCGATATGTAGGATTTGACGGATCGCCCACCGGACGATAAACTTTATCAAAATAATCAGCCGCTACATTAGTTATATTTGTTCCGGTAAATTGACCATTATTATTTACTGATGAATATTGAAAATACTTCATCACATTATACAAATCATTTCCGGCCACACCCTGGAACATCATTGACAAGTCAAAACCTTTATAGCCCAAATCAATATTCAAGCCATAATAGAAATCCGGATGCGGAGAACCGATGAATGTACGGTCGTTGTCATCAATTACATTATCACCATTGATATCAACAAACTTCATGTCACCCGGATTGTATTTGCGAGTTGAAGCCACAACCGGAACAAGCACATTTCCATTTTCGTCAAAGTCTTCAGGCTGAAGCACACCGTCTGTCTTCCAGCCGTAGAAACAAGCAATCGGAGCATTGAGCACAGTACGGTTTACATAACCAAGTGGATTCGGATTCGTCAAATTACCACCAAGAATCGGCTCACCATATTCACCCAATGAAGTCACTTTATTTTTCACATGCGAAATATTTCCACCGATTTCATAACGGAAGTCTCCATAACTGTCACGATATGAAAGTTGGAGTTCGAAACCCTGATTCCGAACACTTCCTGCATTCTGCATCGGAGTGTTCGGATAACCGGCGCTGTAAACAATCGGAACTTCAATCAGCATATCGTGAGTGTCTTTCACAAAATATTCGACAGAAGAAGTGATTTTGTTTTTCCACACATTAAAGTCAATACCGGCACTCCATGATTCAGTGCGTTCCCATAAAATATCAGGATTTCCATATTGAATAATAGACATTCCTGGTTTAATTGAAGGAGAGCCTACACCGTAAATATAGTTGTAATTACCATTCAGACCTACGAGATTCATATATTCATAATTACTAATACGGTTATTACCCAATTGTCCCCAACCAGCACGAAGTTTCAAAAGGCTAATCCATTCAGCATCCTTCAAAAAGGCTTCCTCATTCAGTTTCCAACCCAGAGAAGCACTCGGAAAAACACCCCAACGATTGTTTGCGGCAAAACGCGAAGAAGCATCTGCGCGGAAATTAGCTTGGAACAAATATTTTCCTGCATAGTCGTAGCTCAAACGACCGAGAACACCCAAGGCAGTCCACCCTGTTGAATAACCGGAACTAACTTTACTGAAGTTTGCAAAGTTGATAGCATCATACCAATCATCATATCCGCCATAACCGGTACCGGAAACAAGATTATTTTCATATGACTGTGTTTCCATCGTCTGACCTACCATCACATTCAAATTATGATTGCCGAAACTCTGCATATAGGTCAAAACGTTATCCCAGCTGAAACTCTTTGTAGTGACAGGATTGCGTGAAACATCATATTTTATATTCCCTACCGCTTCCGGATTTGCATTATAACGGTTAAATTTATTTATATCAGTAGAATAGTAAGCATAAGAAGCACGGGATGTAAAATTAAGCCCTTTGATGATTTGCCAGTTCAAATTCAACTGACCAATCATATTATCATTATACTTGTCATAAGAAGCACGACGAAGCTGTTCCACAGGTGTACCTCTAGTATAACCGCCGGATGTATCAAAAATCGGGGTAAGAGGATTAAAATTGATAGCAGACTTTATCGTACTCCAACTTCCTTCCGGAACCACTTTCGTATCGACATGCGTATAAGACAAATTTGCACCCAACGACAAGTTGTCAAGAAGTTTTACATTCAATTTTGAATTAAATGACTTTCGGTCATAACCCGATTCCTTAACAATACCGTCAGTATTCGTCCAGTTACCGCTCAAATAGTAATTCAATTTATCTGTACCACCATAAATAGAAAGAGCTGTTTTAAACATTGGTGCAGCCGGATTGTAAATCTCATCCCACCAATTTACGCCATTTTCTACAAGACTTGCATATTCCGGATTCAGGACAAGCCCACCAGCCTCGTTTTTCTGTGTTTTTGAATAATAATTATTCACATAATCATCAAAAAAAACAAAATCTTCTTTCGACAAGATACTTGGTTTTTTCGCAGCTTCTTGAAAACCGACATAAGAACTGAAATTGATATTGAAGCGTTTGCCGCTACCGCTACCATCCTTCGTTGTTACAAGAACGACACCATTCGCCGCACGCGAACCATAAATGGCAGCTGAAGAAGCATCTTTCAAAATCTCAATAGAAGCAATATCGTCCGGAGAAATGAAGTCAATGTTATCCATTGGCATACCGTCAACCACATACAACGGGTCAGAATTGTTGATTGTACCCATACCACGAATACGGATTGAAGTTGAGGATCCCGGAGCACCTGAGTTTTGAACAACTTCAACACCAGGAGCTCGACCTTGCAATGCCTGAACAACATTAGTTACCGGCATGGCAGCTACATCTTCCGCATTAATGGAAGAAACAGCACCAGTCAAATCACTTTTCTTCTGCACACCATAACCAATAACTACAACTTCTTCCAAATCCTGCACGGTACTACCCATTTCAATGGTCAAAGCAGCGTTGTCTTTTGTCCACTTCACAGTCTTTGAAGAATATCCCACATAACTCACAACAACAGTTGCTTTTTCCAGATTTGTTGTAATCGAAAAGTTTCCGTCAATATCTGTTATTGACGTATGTTTTCCACCGTCAACCAGAATGGTTGCCCCTATCAATGGCTCCTTCGTGTCGCCATCTAAAACAGTACCTTTAATCGTATGTGCGGAAACCGCAACCGACAGCATTACAAAGATACTGAATAACAATAATTTAATTCTTAACATAATTTCTATCGGGATATAATAAATGCCCGCACCAATCCCCTATGGGACATAATACGGGCATTATATTTAAAATTCCTATTATTCTACAACTACCTTTTTGCAAACATTTGTGCCATTATCCAAAGTCACGACCATTATATAAAGTCCTGATTGGCAATTTGCAACTGAAATTTGATTTGTCGCACCTGCATTCAGCACCTGAGCACCTTGCATATTGTAAAGAGCTACATTCGCAACAGCACCACCAGCCTCAATATTGACAATGTCGCTTGCTACAGTCGGATACACTTTCACTACAGTTGTTCCGACAGTTTCTACGCTACCTGGGTCACCGCCTTCTACAATGTAACGATACAATGTCTTTGTTCCCATTGATGCAAAATACAGATTATCATTTACATTCATCAAGGAATGCAAGTCACCATTTTCCGGAAGGTCAACAATCTTCACCGGAGTAGCATCCGCATTGTCCATACACCAAAGTTCCATATTGCTATCTTGATCCTGTGCGACAAAGAACATTTTTGACCCTACGTTCTCAAACCAGCAAGCATTGTCACGTTTGTTTCCTTTATAAATTTCAAAATCACACCAATGTTTTTGGTATTCCAACGTACTGTATGTCTCAGCGTCTAGTCTCCATAAACTATAGCCAGAGCCATACTCTGTATCATCTCCATCCAAGAAATATCCACCATTTGCCTGCATAAACAAGAATCCATCAAACAATTGGTAACCATTCGCCCAAGAATGTAAGTTTGCAGAGCCTTTCCAATGATTGATATCCACCAAATTTCTCGGATTAACACCTTCCTGAATTGGTTGTGACAAATCAAAAATACAAGGTTCTACACCATGAACGCCATCGTCAGCACGGAAATAGAGGATATCACCATAATTCTCACCACACGCAAACTGTGTTCCAGTAGGCTTTCCATCAGTTTCTCCCTTTGCAAAATCAAAGCCAATCCATTTTGTACCTTCTTCGGTACCGTCTGATACCCATATTTCGCTACCCATGTCAGTAGTACCAGTTACTTCCGAAACTGTTTCTGCACGGAAGACTATCCACTTATTGTTGATCGGCGTAATCCAGTCAATAGCAGCTGAAGCAGTTGCAAAATTACCAGTTTCAGGACGCGGATTGATATTCTTCACCGGCTTTGTTCCTTCTACCGTACCATCTGACACATATAGAGTTTCGTTCATTTCAAGGTTATAGCTAACAAAGAAAGCCTTGCCATTGGCTTCTACAATCACACCTGCATCACCATCGTAGTTGTCCTGGCGTGTCGGAGTATTACCTAGGCGTACAGTTCCTTCTTCCGTACCATCAGACATCCACAACCATTTTTCAGGTTCAATTCCAACAGTCGGAATAAACTCACTTTCTTCATCCATAGCAAAGAACATCACCTTGTCCTGGAACTTTGATAAGCCGAAAGGAGCACTGCCCACTTCTCCGGGATAGATGTCTTTCACCATTTTAGTTCCGGCTTCGGTACCGTCAGTCACCCAAATTTCAGCACCGGCTTCAGCCGTTTCTGCGACAAAGAAAACCTTATTACCTATAGCCGTCAAATAAGAAGGATTAGATCCTTCAGCACCCGGCTTGATATCTTTCACCATACGGGTTGTCTCCGGAGTCAAGCCGGACACCCATAGTTCATCACCTGATTCCGCAGTTTTTGCAGTAAAGAACAACAGATTGTTATCTGTCTTAACGATTGGTTTCTTGTTCTGAGTTTTATTGTCAGAATTTTCAGAAGTCAACTCTACACCCGAAGGAGTCAAAGCAACCATGCCATCCGGCAAAACAACATCAGCGGCACCTGCTGCAAATGCAGAACACAATGCCAACGCTCCTGTAAAATACTTATTCATGATATAAATTTTAAATTAGTTTTATATTCGGTTTTTATCTGTTACAAAATTACTACACGGGAACACTCTGCAAAATGTAAAATATATGCTTTTTGATGTAAAATAATATGGAAAAAGGCCTTTATCCATCTAATCCATACCATAGAAAGCGACAAAAAATCTAACGAATCAGCCAGTTAGCTTCTTCGATAGGTTTTTCAAAAAATTCACACTTAATATCTCCATTTGTTACCAGAAAGAGCCGAATGTAAAATCTTTTCCTTCCAAACGCAAAAGAACGACATTCATAAAATATTCCACATCGCCATGCGTTTTCGCTTTTCCATATAATTCTATATGCTTATGAACAGACGGCAATAATGCCTGAGCCTTCTTAATATCGATGTTCAAAAGGATCTGCATCGTCTCCATATTTTCATATATATTGGAAGTGAGCATTCCCTCCGACAGAATATTGCGGGCGGCTTCATTCCCTGTACAATCATACAGAGCACCGGCAAGATAAAGACGTGCAGGAGCATAGTCAAGCATCTCCAACTTTTCCAACAAAACATCGGCATATTCCGACAAATCCTTGCGGGAAACAAAAAGCCCCAAAGCTGCCCAATAGTTGACAATGTCGTTTTCATCGTCAAGCAACGACACCTGTTTCCCTATGACATCCTTACCCATTCCGCTGAGCATGGCGGCCTTCAGCACTCTTTTCACAGGATAAATTTCATCATTTTCACGAAGCGTGTACGGAATGTACTTGTCCGAATATTCAGCATAGCTGTACTCCGGTATGAAATGGGCATCGCGCGTCGA
>ULSJ01071193.1_pt1 | contig 17264 bp, 16 predicted proteins | sample 1956291 | NCBI WGS metagenome assembly ULSJ01 (sample SAMEA4835705, study PRJEB28245) | human gut metagenome | biome: gut microbiome; material: fecal sample | place: Denmark | collected 2008 | reverse complement strand
GCGCAGCCTATCTTCTATAAAGATAGTGCAAGCTGAGCGAAAAGACAAGCAAGGTGAGAGAAAAAAAGGACTTGTCCGTTTTTTCCGAACCGCAGCTGGCTTTATCAAAAAACAAAATGAATTTATTCAATTTTGTATTTCCGAAGCGCAGCCCAACATACAAATAAAATTTTGACAGAAGAACACAAGAACATAAAAAGTCTTTCCGCAGGCTTTAGCCATAAACTTTTGTTCTTTTGTTCTTCCGTCAAAAAATCGGAACATAGAAAGTCTTTCCGCAAGGCTTTCGCCATAAACTTTTGTTCTTTTGTTCTTCTGTCAAAAAATCGGAACATAAAAAATCGTTCCGCAAGGCTCCGCTATAAACTTTTGTCCTTTTGTCCTTCTGTCAAAAAAGGAAGTTTGTCGCCTAATAGAATATCGTCAAGCCTGTTGACAGGTGATTAAACGAGGGGCCGAAGTCGCTGTGAAGCGTGTTGCACGGCGAATATTTCACATACCACCCTATCGCCTTAAAGTCGAGCCCGGTCATCAAATCCACTGTCACACGCTGCTGATGAATATTGTCGGTAAAATATTTATTTTCCTCACCGTCAACTTTATAAACCGTCTTCATACTGCCATACGTATTGAAATTCACCACCGCACCGATTCTCCAAGTGAAATCCCGACCGAGTTCCTGCTGAAACATTACGGGCACCGTCCAACTGAAAATCTTGATTCGCGAAAATTTCACGTCGGCATTTTCCGGATAGGAATCGAACGAAATGGAGCCGTTGTCCTTTACGAAGCGGGTCATGCCCGTCATGCGGTAGTTGCGCCATCCGATACCGAAACCGATTGAAAATGAAGATTTCTTGCTTGCCCACGGATAACAACGGAGATTCAGCAGATGGTCGGCAAAAATTTCATACGAGCTGCCCATATCCACATCCATCGGAGCAGGGGCATTCATGGCGTTGACGAATCCGATGCCTACGCCGCCCACTTCAAAACTGAACCGCGGCTTGCGCGTGCTTTTCTTCTTGCTCTCAACAAACGGAATCTTGAAATCCCAGTCAGTGGAACCCTCGCTTACGATTTCGTTGTCGGATTCCTGTCCGCTACGGGTGTAAGAATAGTAGTAGTCCGGATTTTCAGGTACTCCGTAGACCTCCAGTTTCACCCGTTCACCGCTATGTTTCACCACAACTGAATCCGGTTTCTGAAAGCATAATATGGAATCGGCTTCCTCCGCCTCAACGGCTCCGGCTGCCAGTGCACTGCAAAGGACAGCCATGCAAAAAATCATTCGTTTCATATATTTTGTCTGTATTTTATTGTCGTTTTATCTGTCATTTAAACATGGCCTTCAACTGCTTCAATGTGGCCTTTCCTTCCATATACACCACCGTCGTTTCAGGCTTTGCTCCCTTGCGCAGCAGATTGTTGCGATAGAACACATAGCGGAACGTGCCGTCGCCGTTGGCAAAAGTAAAGAACCCGTAGTACAGACGGCCTCCCGTCATGCCCTGCTCGCGGTCGGTGGCCGACTTGGCATCGCTGAGCACCAGTTTTTCCATACGTGCGGCCGTTGCTGCGTCGGACTTCACCGTCAGACTGCGGAACACCGTCAGATGGTAAGGCTCCAGTTTCTTTCCCTTCACGATGACTTCCACCACATTCGGCTGCTTTTCCAGTCCGCTGCTGAAAAGTTCGCCGATAGCCATTCCCTTTTGGCAGAATGCCGCCGGAACCGCCATTGTCAGCAAAAGCAAAATAAAAACTGTTCGTTTCATATCTCGTCGTTTCTTTTTATTCGTTCTACAATCATTCTTCCAACGTACCGAAAATGTCGGCCATCTGGCTGTCGACATCCACCGTCGCCGAAGCCTCGCCCATGCCGTCCATCGAGTGGTGCATTTCGGCCAGCACCACACTCTCGTCGGTATATTTCACGCCGCCAATATAGGCCACACACTGGTTTTGACGGCGATCAACGGCATAGAATGCCGAACCTGCCACAACCAACAATACGCCAACTGCCACAGCCACACGGCCAAGACGTAGGCGCAATGTTCTGTGCCGTCTGCGCTCCTGTTCGCGCTTGCCGACAGCGAGAAAGCCCATCACCGCCCGCAACTCGTCAAACTCCCGACCCCGGGCTTCCGCCGTAGCAAGAAATCGGCGCAGGTCGCGCTCCTCATCAGCCGTGGTCTGCGCTTCGAAATAGCGTTCGCCCAGCGCGAGCCATTCCTCACGGCTACGATGTTGTATGTCTGCCTGTTGTCTGTTCATTTCTCCGATAGTTTTTGGTAACACATTCTGATTGTTTTCCGAGCCCTCGACAGCTGCATTCTGACTGCCGGCTCCTCCATTCCAAGTTCTGCGGCGATTTCCGAAAATTCCGCCCCGTCGTATTCACGCCGTCGGACGATGGTGCGCTGCACTTCCGTCAAATGCCGGTCGATAATCGCTTCCACCATGCGGAACTGTTCGCGCCGTTCCAATTCGTCCGAAACCGGTTCACTCTCGCCGCCGTCGCGATCCTCATTCAATTCGAGCCACTGCACCGACTGCCGTCTGCGATAGGCATCAATGCCCAGATTGCGCACCGTTGCCACAGTCATCGCCTCCGCCTCCTGACGGCTATCGATTTCGTCGCGTTTCGGCCACAACCGGCAGAAAGCCTCCTGCAAGGCATCGTTGGCATCCTCCTCGTCGGGAAAGAAGCGCGAAGCCATGCGCAGAAATTTCCGCCGCAGCAGTGTGAAAGTCGATGTCAGCGTTTCTTCGCTCATAAATTATTGGTTTCGTTCGTCAGTTTTTTGTCTGTTCACTTAGCAAAACGAGATATCCGCCGTTTTGTAACACAAATTTCAAAAAATTTTTCCACACTCAACCACATTTGGGAAAAGACAAAACAAAAAGCCCCGCCTCCCGGACGGGAAACAGGGCCTGTATTTCGTTCACATGAATGCTACATTTCCACGCGGAACTTGAAACAGCGTGTGGCATCGTAACGCGGCAACACCATCAGCTGCACATCCTTCGTGCGGTCGGACAGCGAATCTGTACCCTCGCCCACCGTCGCGCCGCGTCCCAACAGGGCACGCATCGACGCCTCACGGGCAATTTCCGGCGTATTGTTGTCCTTGCTCAAGTGGCAAAGGAACACATATTTCAGTTCCTCGGAGTAGATTTCCGCCAGAAATGAAGCGGCATCCACATTGTCGAGATGGCCGTTGGCGGCACGGATACGCGCTTTCAAATATTCGGGATAAGTGCCGTTGTCGAGCATCTTCGCATCGTAGTTGCTTTCTATCACCAGATAGTTGGCCTTCGACATATAGTAGCGCGCACGTTCGCTAATGCTGCCCAAATCCGTAGCCAGCACAAAACGGGCGTCGCCGTATTCAATCGAGAACCCGGAATTGCAACTTCCGTCGTGAAGCACTTCGAACGCCGTGATTTCAAAACCGGCAACCTTAAACGGAATTTCCTTGTAGATCGGCACATGATAGTCCTTTATCCGACGGGAAATGTTATGGCGTCGCAGAATGCCGTTCAACACGCGGTTCGTGCAGTAAAGATGCATCGACGGCCTGAATTTCCGCAAGAATGTGTAGGCATAGCGGATATGGTCGCCGTGGTCGTGTGTCAGGCAGATTCCCTTGATGGATTCCGGGCGGATATTGTTGACACGCAATTCGCTCAGCACCGTCGACATGTCCACACCGGCATCAATCAGTATGCCCTCCTCTTCATTGCCTATGTAAGAACAGTTGCCGCTGCTTCCGCTACCGAAACTAATGAATTTCAGCAACTTGGTAGCATGCAGGTCAATTACGGGAGTGTCCAGTTCAGAGTCTTTCTCATCCGCCTTTTTCGCTTTCAAGTCAGCGCCACCACTCGCCACCACCGGCTCCTGTTCTCCCGACATCTCGTCGGCAAACAAAGAATATTGCAGTGAATTGTCTATAATATTGTCAAGTTTCTTCATAATCAACGGTAAATTAAAAATATCGTGGGCCGCTTGTCGTAGTTGTACGTTGCCTTGCTCCATTCCCGTATGCTCCGCGTCACAATGGACTCCGTCGGCCCGGTAATGTCGCTGGCCACACACAACCGCAAGTCACCGCCCAGCTTGCTGCACAGCTCGGCTATCAGCCGATTGTTGCGGTACGGCGTTTCGATAAAAATCTGTGTTTGCCCGGCAGCGATGTTCCGCTCCATTTCGTGAAGTTTCTTTGTCCGCTTTCCCGCTTCAATCGGCAAGTAGCCCTGAAAGGCAAAACTTTGTCCGTTGAAGCCCGAAGCCATCAGCGACATCAGGATACTCGAAGGTCCTACCAGCGGCACCACCTTCAGTCCCTTGTGCTGCGCCATAGCCACAACATCGGCACCGGGATCGGCAATGGCCGGACATCCTGCCTCGGAAATCACCCCCATCGGCATTCCTGCTTCCAGAGGGTTGAGATAGCCGGTAATTTCTTCGGGACGGGTATGCTCGTCGAGCGTGTAGAACGTCAGTTCGTCGATGTTGATTTCCCTGTCGCACTTTTTCAGAAACCGCCTTGCCGAACGGATATTTTCGACAATAAAATGCTTTATGCCCCTCACTATTTCCAGATTATAGGCGGGGAGCACTTTTCCCAAAGGCTCGTCGCTAAGCATTACGGGTATCAAATAGAGTGCTGCTTCCATCGATTTTACAGATTTTTAAAGACAAAGGTAAACATTCCACCGCAGAATGCCTCTTTAAAAATTCCTAAATAACGGTATCCGACCGGCAGAAACGGCATCCTGCCCGTCAAAAACAAAGTCCGCCAGTAAAGCGGACTTTCGGCAGTTAGCCCAAACGTTCAATCTTGAAACCGAGACCCTTCACGCGGCTGACGATTTCCTCGTCAGGAACGTCGGATTTCACTGTCAGGACGCGGTCGGGCGACGTCAGGTCGATGTTCCAGTCCCCACGTCCCATGATTTCATCCAATTTTCCGGCAATGGCACTCACACAGCCATTGCATTTTGCCGATGTACGGTATTTTCTTTCTTCCATTTTTCAACTTATATTTAAATCTTACATTTTAACAAACTTCAAACGCAAACTGTTCAGCACCACGGTCAGCGAACTGACGGCCATTGCCGCACTTGCCCACATCGGATTCAGCGTCACACCAAAAACCGGGAACAGCACTCCGGCAGCCACGGGTATGCCAATCACATTGTAGATAAATGCCCAGAACAGATTCTGATGGACGATGTTCATGGTTTTCCGCGAAAGATGGATAGCGGCCGGCAGCAACTCCAAATCGGAGGTCGTAAAAGTCATCATGGCGGTTTCCATCGCCACATCCGTTCCGCTTCCCATGGCGATGCCGATATCGGCACGTGCCAGGGCCTGAGAATCGTTCACGCCGTCGCCCACCATCGCCACGACTTCGCCCTGCCGCTGCAATTCGCGGACAAAGGCATCCTTGTCAGCCGGCAACATCCGGGCTTTCCACAAAGTAATGTCGGCTTCCGAAGCCACACGTGCTACGGCCGCCTCATTGTCGCCCGAAAGCATATACACCTTCAGCCCCATCCGCTTCATGCGGTCAACAGCCATCGGCGACGATTCCTTCACCTGGTCGGCAAGCTCGAATGCGGCCAGCAACCTGTTTCCGCTACCGAAATACACGCTGCTGCCTCCCTGGCTTTCAGGCAGTTTGCCGGTCACGCCGTTTTCACGGGCATAGCGTTCGCTTCCCGCCCAATATTCCGTACCGCCGCAGGCCATCCGCACACCGCTGCCTGCCACGGCTTCAAATGAATCAAGAGCCACCGGCTCCGCTCCCTGACGCTGCAAATGTTCCGCAATAACGGCAGCCAGCGGATGCTCCGACTTTTTTTCGGCGGCGTACAGCACAGACAACTGCTCGTCGGTCAGTTCGGGACTGCGTTTCATGGAAATGACAACCGGCCGTCCTTCTGTCACCGTACCCGTCTTGTCGAGCAACACGGCCGACACCTTGCACACCTTTTCCAGCGCCGCCGCATCCTTAATCAGAATATGCCCTTCGGCCGCCTTGCCGATTCCAACGGTGATGGCGGTAGGCGTTGCCAGTCCCAACGCGCACGGACAGGCGATGACAAGCACGGAAACCGCACAGACAAGCGCAGAAGAGAATAAAGCCGTTCCGCCGACAATCATCCAGACGATGAACGTCAGCACGGCAAGACTGACAACGACAAACGTAAAATACTTGCTTATCGTGTCGGCCACACGCTGCACGGGAGCCTTGCTTCCCTGCGCCTCGCGCACCATTTCCACCATCTGAGCCAATACCGTGTCAGCCGCCAGCTTCTGCACGCTAACCACAATGGCGCCCTGCTGATTTATCGTTCCGGCAAATACACCGCTGCCGGCTTCTTTTTCCACCGCTGCCGATTCGCCCGTCAGCATGCTTTCGTCGACCGACGAATAGCCTGACTCTACCGTCCCGTCGACGGGAATACGTCCGCCAGGACGGACAAGCACACGGTCGCCAATCTTCAGTTCGTCGACACCTACTTCACGTTCCGCATCGCCCTCCACAAGCGTAGCCGTTGCAGGCTGTAGCTTCATCAGGCTGCGAATGGCGGAAGTCGTGCTATTTTTCGCCTTTTCCTCCAACCATTTTCCGGTAAGCACAAACGCCACAATCATTGTGGCCGAATCGAAATATACGAAATGTCCCAGCCCGTGCGTCTCGGAAAACGACGGGAACACGGTCAAAAACAGACTGAACACCCACGCAACAGCCGTGCTCAAAGCCACCAGCGTGTCCATATTGGCCGAACGCTGACGGGCCATTTTCCAGGCACGGCGATAGAAGTCACGGCCGGAATACCCCAGTACGACAGTTGCCAACAGGGCCAATACCCAATGTCCCAATGCCATATAGCCGAACTCCGTCATCGACAGCACCGCCACCGGAATGGCCATACACCACGCCACCACCAGCCGGCGCCTCAATTCCTCATATACTTTCTTCTCGGCCTGCTCACGAGCCTTGTCGGTATCGGAGAGAACCAAATCATAGCCGGCATCCTGCACGGCCTTCTTTATCTGCTGCAAACTTATTTTCCGTTCGTCGTACTCCACCGTCAGCGAATTGGCGGCAAAATTGACCGATGCCGACACGACACCGTCCAGTCCGGCCACCGTACGCTCTACATTTCCGGCACACACGACACAACTCATTTCAAGAACGGGAACTGTAGTTTTCTCCATAATATTCCAAATTTACACACTAAGTTAACAAATAAACCGGGAAAATTGCTCAACGGAAACAAAAATAACGATGGTGAAATAAAAAACGGGGACATTTCCTGAAAGAAACATCCCCGTTCCAATTATTTATTCAAGTCCTTAAAATCGTCCGACAATTACCAACCCGGATTCTGTTCAAGTTTGATATTCGGATCGCCCGTCTGTTCGCTCTTGCTCTTGTAAAGCGAAATCTGTCCTGTAGGAATAGGATACAGATAATCCTTCATGGCATACGTACGGACATTCAATTCAGAAGGAATCGGCTTGATATAACCGGCATTTCCTTCACGGTCAAGGTTGACAGCAGCCAATTGTTCAATGGTCAGTTTCTTGCCTTCCGGAGCCGTCTTGTTGAACTCCTCAACATAGGCTTCCTTGTCCAACCAAGCACCCAGGTTCAACTTCTTGTTGAGAATCATGTCGGCGTACTGAAGTTTGCCCCAACGACGGATATCGTCGAAACGAATTCCTTCATAAACCAATTCAATACGACGCTCACGACGGATTTCCCAAATGAGGGAAGGAACGGCATAGTCGCCCGGAACTTGAGCATTACCCATGTCGCGGTTCGGGTCGTCGACAATAACGCCATTTACTTCAAATTGGTCACCCTTCAATGTCACATGCGGCATCCGAACATCAGCACGGTCGCGGATGGCATTGATTGTCTTGTCCAAATCGGCCTGTGTCAACGTGTATTTGCCAAGCTGAGCCAATTCGGCGGCAGCTTCCAAATAATTCAGCATCACCTCGTTGAGCTTCATGATAGGAGCATCGGTAATATTAGTCGAGCTCTGTCCACCCGGAGTGTTCATCAAGTCAGGGTTCACGAAACGGTTACCCATATATCCGCTGATTCCATAAACAGCACCTGTAACACCATTCAGGCAAAGGCTGTCAACAATATTATAGCTCAAACGCGGGTCACGGTTTGCCATTTCATTCTTGAACGTCTTGTCGCCCTTATATAGGTCATTGCCGGCTTGAGCAATCGGAAGACCATTGGTTGTCAGATAGCTTTCGATAAGGTCTTTTGAAGGAGCATTACCCAAAGTCTGCTCGCTCTGCCATGACATTTCAGCGTGGGTGATGACACCTTCTTCATATTCACGGTAAAGAATGATTTCCGGATTTCCGGCCAATGACACAGAATTCGTAAGCGCCTTATAATTGTCGGAAATGGTGTATCCGCTACCCATTACGGCTTCAGCCGCAGTCTTAGCCATCTGCAAATATTTGGCTGCATACTCGTCGTTCTTTTCTACATATTTCTGCCAAGTGCCTTCAAACAGCATAATGCGTGAAATGAAAGCATTCACCACGTCACGATTGACCGTCAGGCCTTTTGTACCGTCGCTCTGACGAACAAATTTGGCTGCAAACTCCAAATCCTCGGCAACCTTGTCCATCACATACTCACGGCTGTCGCGAGGTTTGTAAAGGTCTTTGGTATCCGTATTGAGAACGACATGGTCATAATAAGGAACGTCGCCGAACATTCTTACCAGACGTGCATATTCCATACCGCGGAAGAAACGGGCAATACCCAACCAATGGTTTTTGGTCTCTTCCGGAAGTGTTGATGCTGTCACACCTTCAAAGAGGAGATTGATGCGGCGCACGTTTTCAAACGACCAGTCGGTGCTGGTTGACGGAGCAACCGTCGTGAAATAGGTTGCCGATTCCTGAGCCAGGTCGTCACACCAGTTCGCACGGTTTGTTCCATCATAAAAGTCAGATCTTGTCCAACCCGTTTCGTAACCGGTAAAATAAATGTCATACCATCCGTTTACCGTCGAACGGACATTGTTTTCACTGTTGTAGAATTCAGGAGAGTTTTCAACTCTATCGTACGGAGGGCGTTCCAAATAGTCCGAGCACGATATAATAGAACCCGCCAAAGCCAATATTGCTAATATTTTTGTTTTCATAAAATTTTAGAATGTAAGTTGAAGACCAAATGATACTGTTCTTGTAAACGGATAGCTCTTACCGAATTTCAAAGAACCGTTAGAAGCTGCTGCATTTTCTGTCGTTTCAGGGTCAACAGGAATGTAACCGTTCTCAAATTCAAACACATTTTCTGCGCTGACGTAAACGCGGCCGGATGTGAATGTAATGGCATTCATCCATTTTTCCGGGAAAGTGTATCCCAATGTGATATTCTTGCAACGCAAGTAGGACATATCCTGCAAGTAACGAGTCTGACGCAAGAAGTTCTGAGCATTGTTCAACCAAGAGTGAGAAGTTGGACGCGGATAGAAAGCATCCGTATTTTCAGGAGTCCAGTAGTCCATCTGGTGAGCCAGCCAACCTTCGCTCGGCATATAGCCAGGAATACCTACCTGACCAACAGCCCAAACGTCGCGTGAGCCTACACCCTGGAAGAATGTTGAGAAATCGAATCCTTTATATGTCAAACCTATTGTGAAACCATATTCAAAGTTCGGCAGCGTGTTACCGATACGTTTCAAGTCGCCGTGATTTTCCAATGTCTCTTCCCCATAAGTAATTTTTCCGTCACCGTCAAGGTCCTTGTATTTCACATCACCCGGGCCATACTTGAATGAACCGGTTTCATAGAGTGACTGGTCAGCGATACCCGGTTTATCAGTATCAATTACCCATACCGATGCACCTGTATTCGGATCTACGATTTCCTTACAGTCGTCATATTGGAACAGACGGTCTGTTTCATAACCCCAGATTTCACCGATGATCTTACCTTCGTAATTGCCGTAGATATTCTTGTTCGGGTTGTTGTATTTGGTAATCTTTTCCTGTACTTTCGACAAGTTTGCGCTGACAGACAATCCAAGGCCGCAGGCAAATTCTTTCTGATAGCCAACGGCAATTTCGAAACCGCGGCCCTGCATTTCACCTTCGTTCACCTTAGGCATTGTTGAGCTACCGAATGTTGACGGCAGCGTTTCACCCGGAGAGTGCATGCCGGAAGTAGTACGCTGATACCAGTCGAATGTGATTGTCAACGCATTGTCAAACAAGCGGGCGTCGAAACCGAAATCCACTGTTGTCACGCGTTCCCAAGTCAATGCAGGAGAAACGACCGAAGGCACTCCGATATAAGGAAGTTCCTTGCCGCCTACTGCCCAGCCTGAACTTGCACCTACACTCATGATGGAAAGATAGGAATAGGAAGCAACGTCCTGGTTACCGATTGTACCCCAAGAACCACGAACCTTCAAGTCGGTCAATGCCGGTTTGGTCCACTTCATGAAGTTTTCTTCACTCAAACGCCAGCCAAGAGAGCCTGATGGGAAGAATGCCCACTTCTTTCCTTCGGGGAACAATGAAGAACCGTCGTAACGGGCATTCAATTCAGCCAGATATTTGCCCTGATAGTCGTAGTTGATACGGCCGAACACACCGGCTGCCGCATAATCGTTGTGGAACGGGTCGCCATCAACAAACTGATCACCTAAAGCAAGGTTGATTTCCGGCTTGTCGAGGTTCACCAGTTCGCGGCGTTCTGAATAGTGTCCCAGTTTTTCACGAGTTTCAGCATCCATACCGACCATCACTTTCAAGTTGTGATTTTCATTGAAAGTCTTGGCGTAAGTTGCATATGCCTTGAAAGTGTTGATCATCGTGTATTCACTGTCTTCAATGGCACGGTTGTGAGTTGCACTGTACAGACTTGTATACTGCAACGGATTGTTTGTGTTGAAGAAGTCGTAACCGTAAACTTCACCGCCTTCACGTTTCAGATAAGTATTGTAGAGAGCGAAGGTATAGTCAAAGTTAACATCCAGCCCCTTAATCGGAGATACAGTAGAGCCCAAATTCACACGAGTGAAGTTGCGTGTCGTATATTCGTGATTTGCATACTGCACTTCAGTAATAGCCGAACGGAACGGTTTTCCTTCATAAGTTCCATAAGGGTAGAATGCCGGCCAGCGAAGCAGATAGTACCACAAGTCAGAATAACCGCTCGTATACTTGTACGGCTCTTTTTTCTGTGAACGAGTGAACATCACGTTGGCACGAACCGACCACCAGTCACGGATATTTGTATTGACATTAGCGTTGAACGTGTAACGCTTGTATTCATCAGGATTTACCTTAATTATACCGTTCTGGTCCAAATAACCCATACTGATATTATAGGTTGTCTTGTCACTACCGCCGGAAATCGACAGATTGTGCTTCTGTTGGGGAGTCCAGTCACGCAGGAACATATCGAGAGGGTCGAAGCTGCGGTACCAGTACCACTTGCCACCGATTTGTTCAAAGTCGCGTCCAAGCTGCATTTCGCCCAATTCTTCCTGGCTCATGCCGCCATACAGCGCATCCCATTCCTTCATTTTTTCAATGGCCTCGGCACTGACATTATAACCTACCGAAGAAACATTAGTCGTTGAAGGATTGGAACGCTGAGCAGCTAACAGGATAGCCTGTGCCGACTCATAGGTTTTTGCCACCTGCGGCATGGTCGTCGGAGTGCTCCACGCAAAGTTATTGGAATAAGAAATTCTCGGTTTTTCATTTTTCTTACCGGTTTTTGTTGTAATCAAAATCACACCCCAGGCAGCACGAGTACCGTAGATAGAAGAAGATGCCGCATCTTTCAATACGGAAATGGATTCGATATCATCCGGATTCACCATGCTCAAGCTCGGAACTTCCACATTATCCACCAAAATAAGCGGAGAAGTACCGCCGGTAGCATTCAAGGAACCTGTTGCACCACGAAGTTTGATTGTTGATTCAACGCCGACACCACCCAGGTTTGTAGTTACGTTGACACCCGGAGAAACACCCTGAAGGGCTTTTGCGATGTCGGTAATCGGACGGCTGGCAACCGCTTCCTCCACATCAATGTTGGCCACCGCACCGGTCAAGTTCACTTTCTTTTGCACACCGTAACCGACAACGACAACTTCGTCGAGCAATTCCGTACTGGATTTCAGCACAACTTCCATATTATTGGAAGCCAACACTGTCTGCGGTTCAAAACCCACATAGGAAATAGTCAAGGGCGTACCTTTCTTCACTTTCAATGTAAAGCGTCCGTCAAGGTCGGTAGCAGTACCTGTGTTTGTACCTTTCTGCATTACACTGGCACCGATAATCGGTTCGCCGTCTGAATCCACCACCATACCGGAAATGGAACCGGACTGAACTGCCTCCTGCTCTGCTTGAGGAGCAGCCTCAGCAGCCATAGTTGCACCATTGCCCAACAGAGCGGCACAAATAGCTACAGTCGCAAGAAGTTTCCTTCTGTTCTTGTGATTTTCACTCATAAATACAGTTTTTAGTTAAGTTTGTAATGGTAAGTTATTCTAAGGAATTTATAATTCGTAGTTGCATTATGATTGGTTGTCCGATTTTTTGCGCATGTCATCGACAAAAAACCACTTTCTTCCATTGACAAAGGTAGTATATTTTTTCATGCAACAACATAATAATGCATGAAAAAATCTATTACCAAATATTAAAAAAGATTACAAAGCAAAAAAAATCAGACGCTTATCAATACTTGCCGGAACGGATGCGGTAGAGCGTCTCTTTGGTGACGTTTAGAAAAGAAGCAAGCTGGGTAATGGATACGACATCCAAAATACGGGGATATTTTTCAAGTACCCAGTAATAACGGTCGCGCGCTTCCATGCGCAACATAAGCAGATGTTCTTCAAGGTATTCTATATGGCGTTCCAATGCCATATTCATCATGCGGGAAAAGCCGCCGGAACGGAGAATGGCGTTATTCAGCGAAGCCACAGGCGTATAACAGATTTCAGTTTCTGCCAGAAACTGAACAAACATCTGCGTCTTCCGCTTCTGCATCACCGACTTCGGTCGAATGACAAATTCGTCTTCAAAAGAGAAAGCATAGTTGAACTCTTTTCCCTTCTCGATATAGTAGGTGCGGGCAGCTCCGCGGTAGATATAGAACAGGTTGGCAAGAATCTCGTTTTGTCCGTCAATGACATGGCCCTTCTTGAACACCTGCCAGGAGAGCGAACTGAGCAGGTGCGCCTCGTCGTCGGGCGAATAGTCGAGCATCGTCCGAAGGTCATTTACAAATTTAGGCCGCCGCTCCATAGTCCTGTCTATTTTTGCAATATTGATTCAAGGTAGCTCTTCACGTTGGCCATCAGCCACGAGGGTGTGGAAGTGGCGCCGCAGATACCTATGCTCCCGACATGTTCCAGCCATTCGGGCCGGATGTCGGTTTCGGAAAATATCATGTGGGAATTGGGATTGACGTCGCGGCATTCGTTATAGAGAATCATGCCGTTGCTGCTCTTTTTGCCGCTGACAAAAAGAATGAGTTCATGCTCTGTGGCAAACTTGCGGATACGCGGAATGCGGTTCGCCACCTGACGGCATATCGTGTCGTGACATTCAAAGTGTCCGTCGGGCTTGTGCCGGCGGATTTCGTCGGCAAGGCTCTTCAGCCCTTCACGCGACTTGGTGGTCTGCGAATACAGCACAATGTCGCGGCTGTAGTCGATACGGTCGGCACCTGCCAGATCCTCCACCACTACGGCGTGGCCGTCGGTCTGCCCCACCAGGCCGTTCACTTCGGCATGTCCGAGTTTGCCGTAGATGACAATCTGCGGATTGCCCTCCGACAGGTAGGAAGCCTTGATGCGCTGCTGGAGCTTGAGCACCACCGGACAGGTGGCGTCGATGATTTCTATCCCGTTTTCACGGGCTATGCGATAGGTTTCGGGCGGCTCTCCGTGGGCGCGTAGCAGCACCTTTACGTTGTGGAGCCGTTTCAGGTCTTCGTGAGTGATGGTCACCAGCCCTTTCTGCTGAAGGCGTTCCACTTCGTTGGAATTATGTACGATGTCACCGAGGCAGTATAGATGTCCCGATTTCTCGAGTTCTGCCTCTGCCTTTCGGATAGCCGTCACCACACCGGGACAAAATCCCGAATCCTTGTCTATTTCTACTCTTACCACTTATTTTCGGTTGATAATGGAATGATACAAATCAAGCAGCCATTTGTCCTGCTCTTCGATAGTCATGTTCGAATTGTCGAGCACCACGGCATCGTCGGCCTTGCGCAACGGACTTTCCGCACGGGTCATGTCGATGCGGTCGCGTTCGCACACGTTGCGGTACACTTCTGCGTAAGTGACCGACGTGTCGCCTTTTCCCACCAGTTCGTCGAAGCGGCGGCGTGCCCGGGTTTCGGGCGAAGCGTCGACATAAACCTTCATTTCCGCATCGGGGAACACCGTAGTGCCGATGTCGCGGCCGTCCATCACGATTCCCTTGCCTTTGCCGAGTTCCTGCTGCTGGCGCACAAGTGCGTGGCGCACCGACGGAACGGCGGCAACGATGCTCACCTTCGACGACACGGGCATCTGACGGATTTCCGTCTCCACATTGCGCCCGTTCAGATAGGTTTCCGTCTTTCCTTCAGCATTCACGCCGAATGTGATATGGATCGCATCCAGCTGGCGTTCAAGTGCATCCGTATCAAGACGGTCGCCGTCAAACAGATTGTTTTCCAGACAGTAGAGTGTCACGGCACGGTACATCGCGCCGCTGTCGATATAGGCATAGCCGATAGTTTTGGCCAGTTTCTTGGCCATTGTGCTTTTGCCCGACGAAGAAAAGCCGTCGATGGCAATCGTTATAAGAGGTTTTTGTTCCATCATCGCATAAATTCATAAAGACTGGTTGAGAGGTTGACCATGAAGGTCGTTCCTCCGATATGCGGCTGCGCAAGGGCAACGCCTACCCGGAATTTGCTGGTGCGGAAACCCGCTCCTGCCGAAAACCCGGAAATGAAGTTGCGCGCAAAGGTCGCCATATCGGTACGGGTTTTATAGTTGTAACCCACTCCGATGTAAAAACGGTCGGACGGGGCATATTCTACTGCAAAGATAAGATGCCGGAACAGATTTCCCGCAAAATTATCCTTCAAAACGAGCGAAGAATTGGCGTCGTTTGCATCCTGACGGGTATAGTAGGGCAACTTCCAGCGATTGAGATTGACAGCCGTAATCGACAGGCGGAACGGTCCTCCGTTGAGCGACTGCGTATAGCCCAGCTGAATGTCCCACGGCAGGCGGTCGTACTGGTCAGTAAACCGCTTTACCTGTCCGCCGAGATTTTTCAGCACCATCGACAACGAGAGGTCCTTGTCCGAATTATAGTAGTTCACGCCCAGGTCGGCGACAATGGCAAGCGCCGTATACTGTTCGTAGCTCGAATATAGCAGCTTCATATTGATACCGCCACGGAAATAGTCGTTGAAGTCATGGGCATACATTCCGCTGAAGGCAATGTCCTGCGGATGGAAAGAACCCGTAATCACGCCGCCGGCATCGGCCGACTTTATTTCGCCGTAGCCGAAATACTGGATACCCGCCGACCACGCTCCATGCTCGCCGGCTTCCTTTGCAAACCGCAACCCGGCATAGTTGCTTCCGCCAAGATAGCGCATGTAGCTGAAACCCACCTGCATTCCCACTTCCGGACCGAGAAGTCCCGGATTCTGCTCGTAGAGGTTCACATCATCGTCGATAATTGAAATGTTGGTTCCTCCCAGAGCATACGCATGTGCGGAAGTAGTGGTGTTCAGATAGTTATACGCCGTCGTTCCGTCCTGCGAAAAGGCCGGAAACGACAGTAGAAAAGCAAGTGCCGCTGCCAATATTTTAACGTATCTGCTAATTTTCATATTCTTTCTGACGAAGTCACAGCTTCGCATAGAATTATAACGGACATTAGAGAAATATAGTATATCGGCCATTTATTAAAATTTCGCAATTTGCCGATTATAACCGGAGGTTTTTGCAAAAATAAATAAAACATTTTCAATTATCCACAAAATCAGCCATTTCAGCATTGCATATAAGTTTTTTGCCCCTATATTTGTAACCGAAAAGAAGAGAGGAAGACATTATGTTGCGTGATTTAAAACATATTATATTCTCGATGATTACGGTTCTGCTGGTTGCTCCGGCTGCCAGCGCACAGGTCTACCGTGTCGCAATTAATTCAAACGCATCACGCACCGACTACGTCGATGTCTATGAATACGATTTCGTGGACGTTCAGCCCCAATTTCCTGGAGGCGACCGCGGACTAATCAACTACATCAACAAGACCCGTGTTTATCCCTACGATGCCTATCAGCATAAAATACAGGGAAGAGTGATTTGCAGTTTTATTGTCAATACCGACGGTTCGATTTGCAACATCTCGGTTCTCAAAGGCCTCTGCCCGTCGATCGACAAGGAAGCCAAGCGAATCATTCAGGAAATGCCCAATTGGAAGGCCGGAAAGATCAACAACGAAACGGTGCCCGTTCACTGTATTCTTCCTATAGCTTTCCGACTTTAGGAAATTGATTCTCTTCACTGAATTTGCCTAATACAAATCTTTTTCATAATCTTATATTTTTACCTCCGCTCCTGCTGACAGGCCCGGAGGATTTTTTTGTCTGTTCTTTCACTCAAATTAGTCGACCATTTGGCCGATTTCGTCGACAAGTGGATTCAGCATGGCTTTGCAATGGCTATTTTTGAGTACTTTTGCAGCGGAAAAGATTGAACACTTCTGAAAAAATATAATTGCATTATGAAAAAATCACTTATCAGTTATTCCGTATTTCTATACATATTGCTTGGAGCACTGACGGCTTTCGGACCGCTGGTGACCGACATGTACCTCCCCGCACTGCCGGGAATGGCAAATTATTTCACCACCACAACTTCCATGGTACAGTTGGGACTCACCACAAGCATGATAGGTCTAGCCGTCGGGCAACTTATTTTCGGACCGTTGAGCGACAAGTTCGGCCGACGTCCGCTGCTGCTGGCATCGATGCTGGTGTTCATAGTCTCCACCCTGCTTTGCATCTACTCTCCGAACATTGAAACATTTATCGGCCTGCGACTGCTGCAAGGCATTGCCGGAGCAGGCGGCATCGTCATTTCCCGTTCGGTGGCAACGGACATGTTTTCCGGGAAAGAACTGGCAAAATCCATGGCCA
>ULSJ01059650.1_pt1 | contig 17442 bp, 9 predicted proteins | sample 1956291 | NCBI WGS metagenome assembly ULSJ01 (sample SAMEA4835705, study PRJEB28245) | human gut metagenome | biome: gut microbiome; material: fecal sample | place: Denmark | collected 2008 | reverse complement strand
CACTGCTCACGTTCGCCTGCCGCACCGCAAAGCCCACAGCCGACAGCCAAACATATACAGAAGAAACAAAACAAACGGCAACCGGCAGTTTCACACTGCAGACAGTAGCTGAAACAGTGCCGGAATGGAAGGATGTGACCATCAACGGAAAACTGACTATCAACAGCGGAAACTCATCCATCTCGTCGCCGATAATACTGAAAATGGTCAACGACAAGCTGGTTTCCATTTCCATCCGCCCTATTCTCGGCATTGAAATGGGGAAAATCTACTTGTCGGACGATTCAATTGTAGCAGTCGACAAATTCCACAAGACCTATTTCGCCGGCAATATTACCAGCCTTGTAGGTTTCGACCTCGATGTAGCATCCCTACAGGCTCTCTTCCTGTCGCGCCCTTTCCAACCGGAAGAAGGCCCCATCACCGACAAGAACCGGAAGAAATTCAACGCCACAAACCCTGACACCGACGGCAACTGGAACATTTCACCCAAGAAGCAACCGAATTCGTTCAGCTACAACTTCGACATGAACGGAAACAACGTCAGCAGCTTTAATCTGGTTGTAGCAACAAATTCTGCTTATCTGCCCTTTGCCGCCAATTTCCACGCATTCCGAATGTCGACAAAAGGAATATTTGCTTCGGAAATCAATTTGGAACTGCCATTAGGCGATAGCAATATGCAGACAAGACTGTCCTACACGAAAGATTTCAGTTGGGACACCGGACTGACCGACAACATACAGGTGCCGTCGAATGCACGACGTATGGACTTGCAGGATTTTATCAAACTTCTCACTCAGCAATAAGATGAAAACAAACAGACTTTTGTGCATCCTTGTTGCCGGTGTCGCCGTTTTGGCCGGAGCGCAGACTCCGTCAATGAACCAAATCAAGCGACAAAAGCAGACAACCCAACAGGAGATAAAGGAAACCTCACAGAAAATAAATCAAAACAAGAACAAAACCCGAAAGTCACTGAACAGCCTCAACCGAATCACGGCTGACATCAAGGTTCAGGAAAAAACGCTTGTCGACCTCAATCAGCAAGTGGCGGAAATCAATATAAAGATAGACAAGCTGAACAAGGAAATTGAGGCCAACAACGGGAAACTCAACACTCTGCTTGACCGCTACCTGAACGCCATACAGAAAATCAGGAGCCACCGGACATCGGGCAACAAACTGATGTTCCTTTTCTCAGCCGAATCATTCCATCAGGCTTACCGCCGCATGCGCTACCTGAAGGAATTTTCCCGCTGGAGAGAGTCACGCACAAAAGAAATCAAGGAACTGCAAAAACAGTTGGAGCAAGAAAAGGCAAAACTTGTGAAACTGCAGGAAGAGAAAAATGCGGCCATCAGCAAGATAAACCAAACCAAATTGAGTCTTGAAAGCAAACGGACGGAACAGGACCGCATCGTAAAATCGCTGCAGGCTGAAAGTGCGGAACTGCAACAGGTACTGCGAGAAAAAGAACAGCAGGCACGGGCTCTCGACCAGCAATTGAACAAATTGATTGAAGAAGAAGAACGCAAGGCTGCCGAACGTGCACGCATCGAAGCGGAGAAGCGCAAGGCTGAAGAAGCGGAACGCGCACGCAAAGCCGAAGAAGCCCGCAAAGCGGAGGAAGAACGAATCCGCATCGAACGCGAACAGCAGGAAAAAGAGCTGGAAAAGATTCGTAAGGAACAGGAAAAACAAGCTAAAAAGGACGAAAAGCAACGGCAGGAAGCACTGAAGAAACGCCAGAAAGAAATTGAAAAGCGTCAGCAGGAACTGAAGAAGCAGGAAGAAAAGCTGGCCGAAGAACGTGCAGAAGCCAAACGCAAGGAAGAGGAACAGAAAAAGGCAACCTACACGATGGACAACGAAGAGTATAAGCTCTCCGGAAGTTTCGAATCGAACAAGGGCAAGCTTCCATTCCCGGTTACGGGCAACTACCGCATTGTTCGCCCGTTCGGTCGGCAAAAGCACCCGGAACTGAAATATGTGGAAACCAACAATATGGGTATTGATATCGAAGCCAACCAGGGTGCTATGGCTGTTGCCATCTTTGACGGAAAAGTTTCAGCCATTTTCAAGCAGCCGGGCTTCAACAACATTGTCATGATTCGCCACGGTAACTATCTGACCGTCTACGCAGGTCTTGCCACCATCAATGTCAAGACTGGCGACAAAGTGAAGGGAGGCCAAGCCATCGGTACCATCTTCTCGGACATTGAAGACGAAAACCGCACGCTGCTCCACTTTGAAATCCGCAAGGAACGGCAGGAACTGAACCCGGAACTCTGGCTAAAATAATATGCTGACATGGTAGAAATACGCAGATATACGACTGACGACAAGCAACAGTGGGACGAATTTGTGGCACTCTCCAAGAATGCCACATTCCTCCACTACCGTGACTATATGGACTATCATTCCGACCGCTTCAACGACCACTCGCTGATGGCATTCAACGATAAAGGGAAACTGATAGCCCTGCTTCCGGCCAACGCCGACGGCGACACGCTCTATTCCCATCAGGGACTGACGTTCGGCGGCTGGCTGACACAGGTAAAACACTTTAATGCCAACAACATGCTGGAAATTTTCGACAGCATGTGCGCATATCTGCAAACCAACGGATTCCACACGCTTGTCTACAAAGCCATTCCTCACATCTACCATAAATATCCGGCAGAAGAAGATCTGTATGCCCTCTTTCGGCATCATGCAACGATAGAGACCTGCAATATATCGACAGTAGCAATACCTGCAAGCTCATATAATAAATATGGAAATAGTACAAAACTGAATATCAAGAAAGCAGTCCACTCCGGAATGACCATTGAGGAAAGTCATGAGTTCTCTGAATTTTGGCAACTGCTCACAAAGCATCTAAAATTACGTTATAACGCAACTCCTGTACACTCTTTAGAAGAGATTCAATTACTTCACACCCGCTTTCCACAAAATATTCGACTGTTTGAAGTGCATTTCCAAAATGAATTGATTGCTGGTTGCGTGTTTTACACTTCTGACAATGTTGCCCACTCACAATACACAGCCACGTCTAAAATCGGAATGGAAATGGATGCCGTTGCTTTTCTTCACAACCATTTACTTCATAATGTATTCGCCGATATGCCTTATTATGATTTCGGAACCTCTAATGAAAACAACGGATTAATTTTAAATAAAGGCTTGATAAGCCAAAAAGAAGGTTTGGGCGGCAGAGGAATAGCCTACGTCATCTATAAAATCCAACTATAAATAGTGAGCAACAGGACGAACATATCACGGACCATTGTCAAGGCTATGGGTATTTTCGGAGGAGCACAGGTAATTTCCATTCTCTGCTCTATTATCCGCACGAAACTGGTAGCCGTGTGGATAGGTCCTGCCGGAGTCGGTCTGTTCAGTCTGTTCAACAACGCCATCGACATGCTTAGCGCAGCCACGTCGCTGGGCATCCGCAACAGCAGTGTGCGCGACATGGCCATTGCCCGTCAGTCGGGCAAGGCGAAACTTGTCGGCACAACCATTGCCGTTGTCAAAAAATGGGCATGGTTTACCAGCATCGGCGGCGCAGTCCTGACCATTGCGCTCGCACCGCTTTTGAGCCGTGTCACATTCGGAACAGACAACCACTCATGGGAATTTGTTCTGCTGTCGGTTGTTTTGCTGTTCAACGGCCTGACTGGCGGAGAACAGGCGATTCTTCAAGGAAATTCCGCGCTTAAACGGCTTGCCAAGGCATCGGTATGGGGTGTGGTGGGAGGTCTCCTCATCTCCATTCCCATGTTCTATTTCTGGCGGGAAGAAAGCATCGTTCCGTCTATCGTTGCATACAGCACGATGGTACTGCTGTTCACTCTGTTGTTCCGCCACAAAGACTATACACCGGTTAAAGTATCGGCAAAGGAAGCCTACGACAAAGGCATAGAATTCGTGCGTCTGGGCATCTACATGACGGTAAGTCTGTTTGTCACACTGCTTTTTGCCTACATATTCTCCGTCTACCTCAACCACACTTCCGGCACAAAAGAAGTAGGATTCTATCAGGCAGGTTTTACGCTTGTCAACAAATATGTCGGGCTGATTTTCACCGCCATCGGAATGGAATACTATCCCCGTCTGTCCGGCATCCACAACAGCCGCATGCGCATTCACGCCTTCGTTTCCCAGGAAATGAACATCGCCATGCTCGTGCTTCTACCCGTCGTGTCGCTGTTTCTTGTGATGCGCGAATGGATTGTCAGTATTCTCTATTCTCCGGAATTTCATGTCGTCATCCCCTTTATTTCATTTGCCATTTTAGGGACTGTTTTTCGTGCCTATTCCTGGTGCCTGGCATTCGTCATTTTAGCCAAAGGGGACGGGAAAACGTATCTGCTGACTGAACTGCTCAGCACCGTTTCCGGATTCATACTGAACATCGTATTCTACCACTACTGGGGGCTCACAGGTATCGGCATCTCATACATTCTCTGGTACTTCCTCTATTGCATCATTGTGGGAATACCCTATTTCCGAAAATACGGATTTTCTGTTGCACCCGGAGCAAATCGTCTTACACTTTTCGCTCTCGTCGCCACGTCGGCAGTTCTGGTATTAATGGAAACCCGCCAAACGGCCATCGCCGTCACACTGACAGCATTGCTGACAGCAGCCTGCCTCTACAAGGTATATCAACTGATCAAAAAATAGCCACGTTACACTTTTCCGGGAACGATTCATTACAATTTTAATGATTTGTAACCAACATTTCACAAAACTTGCTACCGTTTGTTGACTCTCATTCAAAAATATATTTCTAAATTTGTATCCCTTATCACTTTTAGAAATGGCATCAGTAGAAAACGATAAAAAACCGCTGCTTGGGCTGACCTTGGAGGAACTGCAAGTGATTGCCGCCGACAATGGCATGCCACGGTTTACGGCAAAACAAATGGCTCAATGGCTGTACGAAAAACGAATCACAGACATTGACGAGATGACCAACTTGTCGAAAGTCAACCGCGACAAGCTGAAGGCAAACTATTGCGTAGGACGCAAGGCGCCGGTCAGCGAGATGCGCAGCGTCGACGGAACGGTCAAATATCTGTTTGAAGTGACCGGCGGAAAAATGATTGAAAGCGTCTATATTCCCGACAACGACCGCGACAATAACCGTGCAACCCTTTGTGTTTCCTCACAGATGGGCTGCAAGATGAACTGCCAGTTCTGCATGACCGGTAAGCAGGGATACCACGGAAACCTGACTGCCAACGAAATCATCAACCAGATTTTCAACATTCCTGAATCGGAATCGCTCACCAACATCGTATATATGGGGATGGGCGAACCGATGGACAATTTAACAGAAGTGATGAAGTCACTCCGTGTCATGACGGAAAAATGGGGACTGGCATGGAGTCCGAAACGCATTACGGTTTCATCAATCGGAAAACTCGACGAACTGAAACAACTTGCCGAGCAGACGGATGTTCATATAGCTATCAGTGTGCATTCGCCGTTCCACGAAGAACGTCTCAAACTGATGCCCGTAGAAAAGGCCTACCCCATCACCAAAGTAATGGAGTTGCTCCGCAACTATGATTTCGCCCACCAACGCCGGCTGTCAGTAGAATATATCATGTGGAGCGGACTGAACGACGACAACCGCCATGCCGAAGCCCTCTGCAAACTGCTGAAAGGACTGAAAGCGCGCGTCAACCTGATTCGCTTCCATGCTATTCCGGGCGTTGATCTCAACACTTCGAACGAAGAACGAATGGTGGCTTTCCGCGACTATCTGAACGAAAAAGGTGTGCTGTGCACCATCCGCCGTTCGCGCGGCGAAGACATCTTTGCTGCCTGCGGGATGCTGGCCGGAAAGAAACTGAAGAAAGACTAATCCGATATCAACAAATTAAAGAGCTAATGAATAATACACTTACACGAAAACTTTTTGTGCTGTCGTTGCTTCTTTCTTTCTACACAGCACTTTTCGCCCAAGAGCCTGACGGTTACTACAAAAGCGCTGAGGGCAAAAACAAACAGGCGCTGCTTGAAGCCTTATGCGAAATTATTGGCCCCCACACGAACGTAGGCTACAACGGCCTTTGGACTGTTTACAAAACAGCGGACGTGTATCCCGGCACTAACAAAATCTGGGATATGTATTCCACCGCAACCTTCTATGCCGGACAAGACCAATGTGGAAGCTACTCCGGTGTGGGCGACTGCTACAACCGCGAGCATTCCATGCCCAAAAGTTGGTTTGACGACCAAAGCCCGATGTATTCCGATGCCTACCATATCTATCCGACTGACGGGAAAGTAAACGGCCAGCGCAGCAACTATCCTTATGGAGAATGTGCCAATGGAACTTACCTTCAAAGCGGTAGCAATAAAGGAACCGGCAAATTGGGAAAATCCACTTTCCCGGGATATAGCGGAACTGTTTTTGAACCTGCCGACGAATATAAGGGCGACTTTGCCCGTACCTACTTCTACATGGCTGCCTGCTACAACGACAGAATAGAAGACTGGCACAGCGAAATGCTTGCAGGAAACAGCTATCCATGCTATACGACATGGGCCGTAAACCTGCTGATGAAATGGCACCGACAGGATCCTGTCAGCCAAAAGGAAATAGACCGCAACAACGCCGTTTCCAAATTCCAGGGAAACCGCAATCCGTTCATCGACCATCCCGAACTGGCCGAATACATTTGGGGCGACCAAACTTCACAAGGTTGGGTGCCGGGCGGAGTTGTTGACCCGGTCATTACATCGCCCGTCGACGGCAAGACGTTTGATTTAGGCGTTACTGCAATTGGAAAAACGCTGACAACCACCATCACAGTGAAAGCTCAGGGGCTGAATGAGGACCTCAATGTCAGCATCTCAGGTACAGGTTTCAGTACCACCACAACAACTATCACAAAAGATGCCGCAATGGCAAGCAACGGAACCAATATCACCGTCAGCTACACTACGGCAACACCGGCTACGGCTACCGGAACCCTAACCATTTCCAGCTCGGAAGTCAGCACGACTGTCAACCTGAAAGCACAGGCTGTTGACGGCATCCCGGCACTCCAGGCTACGAATGTCACTACAAATTCATTTACCGCACACTGGACTGACGTTGACCACGACGGCAGCAACTACAAGCTTTCCGTATTTCTTGCCGACGGCACCACCCTTCTGCCCGGCTATCCTGTGGAAGTTGCCGCTTCTGCACAGCAATACAACGTGACCGGACTCGACTATATGGCTACCTACAAGTATTCATTGTCGAACACTGCCGGTAAGACTTCAAATGTCATCACGGTAACGACGGCCGAACCCGACCGAGTTCTTCAAGCCAATCTTCCGGAAGGCGAACTGGTATTCTTTGCAGAACCCAACACGGCATCCAATGTTCTGCCTGTTGAAATCTATACGGAATACATCGAGGAAGACATCAATGTCACCATTTCCGGGGAATTCCAAATCAGTTCCGACAAGTCGAACTGGACAAAGCAACTGACCGTTGACCGTGACGGCGAACGCATCTATGTACGCATGCCGGCATTGGCCGAAGGCATTTATCGCGGCACGCTCAGCGCATCTACGGAAACCGTTGAAGGCTTCACCCTCGACGTTGTCGGCAGCGTTGAAGCGCCACGCACATTCATTGAAGATTTTGAAGCCGGTGAACCGTCAAACAACTACAACATGACATCCTACACCGGTAACGCCTGCAAGTGGAAATTCAGCAATGCCGGAATCTGCGACCGCTCCGGCGACAAATTCAATGGCAACCAGGCAGTCTGCTTCGGCAAAAACGACAATTCATCTATCCAGATGGACGAAAACAAGAACAACGGAGCCGGAACAGTTACCTTCTTTGCAGCACCCTACGGCAGCGATGATGCGGCAACCGTCGTTCTTTCCTACTCTGTTGACAACGGCAGCAAATGGATTGACCTGAAAACATTGACCATTGAAAAGAGCAGCACACTGCAAGAATACACCGTCATCGCCCAAATTCTTCAGCCTGTACGCTTCCGCTTGCAGCAAAAGACCGGCGAACGCATCAATATCGACGATTTCTCCATCAGTGATTTTACTTCATCCGTTGAAAGCATTACAACGACAAGCAACTGGGATGCCTATATCAGCAACGGACAAGTAAGGATCGAAACCCAATGTCCGGCTGAAATCAGCATCTACACGACCGATGCCAAACTCGTCTACAACCAGACAATCAACGCCAACACAAGCATCTCGCTTCCGCAAGGCATCTACATTGTCGTAAACGGCAACGACAGCCGTAAAGTTATCGTAAAATAATTGAACATAATATTTCAACATTAAGTCGCCATTGCAAACAGTTTGCAGTGGCGACTTTTCTTATATACTCTAACAATTGAATATTAATTGTTACCCATCATCAAATTTTTATAACAATATAGCACATATTTATTAATATTTTGTTATATTTGCGAAACATAGGATGTAGCCCAGAATAAAACGTAACATAAACCAAGGTTGAAATTTTATTCTCCTTTTTTGGGATATAGGATATGGCATAATCAAATCCACCGATTGTTGCTTTGATTAATACAACTTACCTATTTAACTGAATTGCGCACACCTTTTTAAGGTTACTACATTTTGAGAATTTGACATTCTGCAGTCAATTTTTTTTGATTACAGTTTACCATTTTATTGTGAGTATTTAAGATAGTTCAATAAACTTACCCTACTATGAAAAAAATTACACTTCTAACCACGGGTATTGTTTTGGGCTGTATATGCGGTTTTGCCCAAAACACATCGCAGTACAAACCCGACTGCACATTGGATTTCACCACAGCCGAGAAGTTCGCCGAATGGACGGTGGTTGACGGAAATCCATCAGAAACGCCCTATGTCTGGACCTGGAACGAATCGGACCAAACTGTTTCCATTAACTCTAACAAAGAAGCAGCCGATGACTGGATCATATCTCCAGCCATTACCCTTGAAGCCGGCAAAAGCTACAACATTACGGCCATGGTGCAAACAGATATGATATGGGATACCCAAAAGTTTGACATCACTGCCGGAAAAACGACCTCAACCGACGATCAAACCACGATTCTTCTCACCAATACAGACTTTACCGACATTTATTTCTCAGAACAGACCTGCAAGTTCACGCCCGGCGAAAGTGGGGATTATCACTTTGCCATACACTGCTATTCCGGGTATCTTAATGGAGAATTCTCACTACAGAAACTTTCCGTCACAGCCTCCCCGGAATACCCCGAAGCTGTTACAAATCTTGAAGTCGCAGCAGGGGAAAAAGGAGCCTTAGCAACAAAGCTCACATGGACAATGCCGACAAAAAATACCGACGGCGGCATGCTGAGCCAGCTTTCCGGTGTGCGCATCGAACGACTGGATGCAAGCTCGATTTGGAACGATTATGAAGAAATCGCCACTGTCGAAAACGCTACTCCCGGAGCGGAACTGTCCTACATCGACAATACCGTACCAAAAGCCGGAAAATACCAGTACCGTGTCACGGCATACAACAATACGGGCACATCCTCATCCACCTACTCCGACGAACTCTGGATTGGAGAGGACATTCCCAATCCGGTTACCGACATAACTCTCACCGCTGAAGGCAACAGCATTCTGCTGAACTTCACACCGCCGACAACAGGTAAAAACGGCGGCTATATTGACTTGTCAGCACTCACCTATGAAATCGAGCGTATCGCAGGCGGAAAAAGAACCGTGATCGAAGAAGCCTACAATGGAACATTGCCTTATCAGGACAATATCACGGAACTGAGTTCCTATTCTTATAGTGTCACCGCAAAGACAAAATCAGGTGGCGAAAGTACAGCCGTTCAGTCAGAAGCCATTATTGCCGGACCTGCCTTCACGGTGCCTTACGACGAGACAATCGATACGAAAGATAAAGCTGCGCTATTTTCCATATATGACGCCAACAGCGACGGCCGCACATGGAGTTTCTCTTCCTATTCAACCAAAGGGTTCAGCTATTGGGGCGGAACGACAGCCGACGACTGGGTGGTAACACCTCCGATTGCCTTAGAGCAAGGAAAAGTCTATAAAGTGACCTTCTATGCTAAACTCGAACGGGCTATGGAATCGGACTACAAGACCATCGAAGTAGCCGTAGGTAAAGACGGGCAAAGCATGGGTACCCCCTTTGCATCCCACCTGTTAAACAGCACATTCAATACTCCGTTCGAGACGACGGTCAACGTGAAGGAATCGGGCAATTGGAGCATCGGCTTCCATGTGACAGGACAGACAAGTTTCTATAGCGTCTATCTGACCCGTATTGTTGTCGAGGAATCCACAGTTGTCCCAGAGACCATTGCGGACTTGACATCGGTACGCGGAGAAAACGGTGCTCTCTCACTCACCCTCAACTGGACGAACCCTACTCAATCCAATGCAGGCACGGCACTGGAAGCTATCAGCAAATATGAGGTTTACCGAAACGGAACACTTGTCTATACAAAAGAAAATCCGACTCCCGGAGCCCAAGAAACATATAGCGATACCGCCGTTCCGGAAGCAGGAAAATATGAATATGCCGTCAGAGTTTATCTTGCTGACCAATATTCAGAAACCGTCACTACCACCGAATGGATTGGGGAAGACACGCCGGCAAGCGTTACGGAACTGACGGCAACTGCCGACAACGATGTCGTTACACTGTCATTCATTCCGCCAACAACCACCGTCAACAATGGCTGGCTGAATGCCGACGGCATGGGCTACAGCATCACACGCAACGGTGAGACCATCGAAACGTGCTACACAGGCGAACTCCCTTACACCGACAGAGTAACAGAGCTGAACAGCTACGTCTACACCGTGACACCAGTGACAGCGTCCGGCCTCGTCGGGGAAGAGGCTTCTTCCAACAGCGTTATTGCTGGACTGGGCATTGAACCGCCTTATTCAAACGATTTCGCCACAAAAGAATCGTTCGGACTGTTTACCGTTGTCGACGCCAACGACGACGGCCATACATGGGCATACAGCACTTACAATAACGCTCCCGAAATCGGATTTGAAGGCGAAGCCGACGACTGGATCATGTCGCCAAAATTCTCCCTGACTAAAGACATGGAATACGAAGTGACAATTTCAGCCAACCTTGACAGAGCCCTTTCAGAAGACGACTACAAGACACTGGACATCACACTCGGACAGGGAGCCCTTCCTGAAAACCAGACGGAAACACTCGCTTCGTTCCTGGTCAACAGTGCCATGACAATCTCGACATCAGTCAAATTCTATGCCGAGGAAACCGGCTATTGGAATATCGGAATCCACTGTTCCGGCACCATCAACTGGCGCTCATTATACCTGCGGGGCATCGAAATCCAGCCGACAGGCGAAAGCTCGGTATCGTCAATCCGACAGGAAGCCGCTATCCGATATCTGCGCGAACAACAGGAACTCCGCTGCAACCAGGAAGGAACACTCCATGTAATGAATGTCAACGGTGTCGTTGTCCTTACAGGTGATGCCGTAGTTTCCACACAATCACTCCCGACCGGCGTATATATCGCCACCTTCATGACCAAAGACGGGAAACAATCACAATTGAAATTTATCAAATAAAATGACAATGAAAAGAATAATTGCACCGACACTGCTATCGCTGCTCTGTCTGACAAACATCAGTGCACAGAAACTGCAATCCCTATCTTCTGTGCAGCAACACAAATTTCCGACAAACGAACGGGTGACGGCGACACAAGCCTACCTTCCCGCATCCTATTTCGCCAACGAAAGCGGCCTACAGGCCGACTTTCGTTGCACATCATCCGGCGAATCAACGGTAATTTGGTCAGAGAATTTTGACAATGGCACCGAAGGCTGGACGCTCAACAATGCCGAAACTTTCAGCTGGCAACTCTATCAAAGCACCGGCGACCGGGCCTTTTCCCTGATAGATCCGGCCGACAAGAGTTCGCTCAAGATTGAGGGCGACTACCGCTACTATAACCGGGGTACGGCTTCGGCCATTTCCCCAAAACTGTCCATTCCAAAGAATGCGGCCATCAGCGGATATGTGGGCTACTCTTTGAATTTCAACGAGGATTGCACGCTTACGCTGTCGGCATCGGAAGACGGTGAATCGTGGACACAACTCTGGGCAAGCACCGACGACAAGGGCGAAAAACCCTGGAGCTGGAGAAAATTTGAAATCAAGCTGACCGAATGGGAAAACAAAGAAGTTCAATTCAAGTTTGAGTATGGCAACATCAACGCATATGACAACGGCGGATATATGGGCGATTTTGTCATTGACGGTCTCTCATTGGCCACAGCCAACGCCACTGACCAAGTTTCAGTCATGACCGGTGAAACGGTCAGTTTCGCCGATGCCTCAACCGGCAACCCGACAAGCTGGACATGGCATTTTCCCGGTGGAACTCCGGAAACTTCGAATCAGAAGACCTGCGAAGTCTATTACACGCAGGACGGTGAATACGATGTTTCACTGACAGTCAACGACGGACAGAACACATCCACCAAAACCTACCCGAAATTTGTCAAAGTAACCGGAACGGCACCTACGGCACATATTATTCCGCCTGCCACATTCCGATACGCGGAAAATCGTCTGCCAATGGTGGCACCGCTTGCTCCCGTGCAGTTCCGCGACGGTTCGGATGGTTTCCCGACGTCTTGGGAATGGACCTTTACCGGCACTGAACCCGACAATTCGGTTTCAGGCGTTTCTTCCGAACAGAACCCGATTGTTGACTACGACTTCCTGCACAAGCAGGCAGCCTTCCTGACTGCCTCCAACATGCACGGCGAATCGACAGACATGATGGAAGTGGCTGCTGAATACGAAGGACTGATTACCAACCTGCAACCCGACGATCAGATGGTTACCTTCAATCTGGGGGACGGGTACGGCGAATTCCCTGGCACCAACCTGCTGGACATCACCGAATATGCTGAAAAATTCTCCAAACCGTCTCGCCCTGTTCTTGTTTATGGAGCACGAGTATATTTCACCCAGGCAACTGCTACCGAGTTGCTTGACCAGATAACAGATGTCAAAGTGAGCCTCAACAAGTCGGAAAACGGCTTGCCGGGCGAACAGTTGGAGTTTGCCTCCTGGAGAGTTTTTGAACTGGAACTGCCATCAGGAGGAACACTGACCGGAACCGATTTTGAATTTTCAAAACCGATAGCCGTTAATGATGAGTTCTTCTTTGTTGTAAGCGGAATTCCCGTAAAAAACGAAACGTGTACCGTATCGTTTGCCATGGCAAAATTCCGGGATAACGGAAATACAGCCTACTTCAAACAACGTGGAACATGGAAATCGGCAGCGGAGTATTTTCCAGCAGGAAGCAACCATACATCTTATGCAATTTATCCGCTCATTGCACATTCCGTCATGAAACCGCTCAGCGAAACTCCTGTCACTGTCGGAAAAGAAAAAGGAAAGACTTCTGTCGAACTGTTCTCCTATATGGGTTACGAAACTCCGATTGAATGTGATGCCGACTGGTGTCGGGTAGTGAGCGAACCCAACGGAATGACAGTCGACAATATTGAAATCGAATATGACCAGCTTCCGGCCGGTATTGAGTCCAGAACGGCACAATTTACACTCACCGATGGACTGTCGTCAGTTGAAATCCAACTCATACAAGAGAATAATTCAGGCATAACTGCGGCAGTTGTACAACCGTTGAATGTGTATCCGACAGTATTCTCAGGCACTCTGAACATAACCGTTCCGGAACAGACATTCCGCATCGAAATACTGAATGCGACCGGCACACTGCTGCGCTCTATTGATACCGCCGGACAAACCCGTCTGACTGTCGACGGTTCGGAATTCCCCAACGGTATGGTGTTTGTCAAAGCCATTTCGCCTGAAGGAACATCCGTAATCAAAGCAGTGAAACATTAATCAAGCCGTTAAAAATTCAAGAGGGATTGCCGACCTACAATCGACAATCCCTCTTATTTTATCATGATTACAAACGTTTTTTCTACTTGATTTGGCGGACGAGGAGGCCGGGGTAGAAATCTCCGCCGGACTCTTTCTTGAAGGTAGTAGCACCGAAATCAGCACCGTAGGCGTTTTCTTCGGCTGCCATGAAACGGTTGTCCCAAATCTTCGACGGAACAGGACGAATCGTACCCACCCGCTTGTAGACAACGCGTCCGTTGTCGTCCTGGGCTTCAAGCACCTCAAAGCGCGACTCGGAAGTAATGCCTTCCTTCATACCGATACGAACTTTAATTTCCGGCTCTACGCTTTCAATCGGAGCCTTGATTTTAAACTGTTCATATTTCTTCTGCAAGTCGGCTACGTTTTCATCCAAAGCACGCTGACAGGCTTTGCGAATCATTATATCGGGGCGGTCCTCACTGATTCCAAGGAACGAGGACTTTTGTCCGGAAGAAGTGACGTCACCGACATACTTGAGTTTAAATTTGCCCCTTGCTTTGTCGAATTCCTTAGCCTTCACCATATCGGGAGCCGAAAGATAATAGTCCTTATAGAAAGTGCTTGACGTTTCTTCATCCCAAACCAACTGATACAGATAGGTTTTGATTTTCACACGGAAACCTTTGATGGTCGACACCATAGCACCCGTCAGCACACCGGCGTCTTCGAGATAATCAATACCGGTAGCCGCACTGGCAATAGAACCGACAAGAGCAAGGGCGGTTCCCCAGTTCTTGCTGCGTTCCGACTTGTCGATATACTTGATTTCATTCACCAGTACGAACGTGTTTCCGATAAGTTCCTCGCCGGCATCTTCCAGCATGGCCAGTCCACGCGTAGAACGGGCAGCCAATTCCTTGTCGAATTCCGATGCGTTATACAGACCACGCTGTTTGACAAGTTCCATATCGCACTGTCCGGTATAGAAATCGCGGTTGAACCACTTTGCCACCAAGCGGCTTCCAATCATATTGAATTCCAAGAACTTGCTTACCATCATTTCAGAAGCGTCCACCGTTCCGACTGGCTCGCTCACACCGGACAACGTATAAATAGAATACGGACTTTTCACACCGGAATTAAGCGACAGCACCCTGACACTCAGGTTCATGTCGTTATATTTGTCAGGAGTCGGAATTTTCAGAAATTCCTCCGTAATTTCTTTACTGAATTTCTGTTCGCTGTGCGTAACCAGAATACTGTAAATGGAACTGCGCCGATATTTCATGTCCTCCGAATCCAAATCAACGGCGAAGGCCATATTTACCGTAGTAGTCAACGCAAACAATAACAGTAGAATTTTATATCGTGTTTTCATATTTCCCTCCTATTTTTAAAAATCCCACACTTCTGTCGGTATTAGATCAAACAACTGGAAACTGTTGCGCACGCCTGATGAATAAATCTGCAGGCTACGGTTTTCCGAATCGGTCAGTTTCATTTTTCCCTGTTTCTTCATTTCCGCATAGCAGGCCTTCGCTTCATCCAAGTTCAGAAAAACATAAGGTATCAGCAGTTCGCCTTCGGGTGTCACACAACCGATTGCCTCACGGACGACGCTGCCAATCTGCCCGTTTTCGTCTCTTACAGCCACTTCCGATTCCTTGGACACAAAGGCGGTCTTGTCGTCATTAAAAAACGAAAAGACATTCTTGTATCCGTTGCCGAGCAGCTTCTGCTGCTTGACGTCGAAACATCCGTAACTGTCGTTCTGCAACTGCACCCAAACATAGTTGAGCGCCGTTGTATCGGCATCAATCACCGTTTTCCATTTCATCGGAACCACTTGGTTGCCTTTCAGGTCAATCATGCCCCACTGGTCATTGTTGCTCACACGGGCATAGCCATGCATAAATTGCGCAACGACATCGTACTTGAACGGTATAGCCACCTCTCCATCAAAGGTCAGGAATCCGCACTTGCCGTCCTTCAAAGCCCCGACCACTCCGTCGGTAGGCAGCAACATTACGTCATATTCCAACGGAACGGAAATATTCCACTGATAATCGTCGCATTTAATCATTCCGTATTTTCCGGCACTCATCACAATAGCCTTTCCATCATAGAAATCGGAAATCTTTTCAAAAAGAGTTGAAGTGGCCGAATATCCGGATATTGAAATCAGGGACGACAAACCGTTTTTACGTACTTCCGCGAAGTTATCGCAAAAGACCGACAACAAGTTGTCGAAATTTTCATCATTTTTGGCATTGAAAACAATCGGTTCCGACAGCAGTTCCTTTTTGTTGATAATGGAATAGTAGTTCATCGTCATTTTATTCTTGCCGACATTAGAAGCGACAAAACAGATATAATTGACAGGTACTCCCACCATTTCATACTTTCCTTTTTCCAACATGAACTTTTTGTCAGACACATTGAAAATACCCGCATACGATCCGTCGTATTTGTCGCTCACCCAATAGTAGTAGTTCGGCAACAAGTCGTCGAATTCCGGAATCGTGGAAAACGGATAATAGAGCGAATTGGCAGCACTGAACTCCGAAGTGTAGGTCAGTCCCGACACGCGCCTCTTGTGTCCCAAGGACACAAACGTGCTTTTGTCGCGCGTATAATACGCGTTTTTTGCATAAAATCCCTCGAATGCAGCCAATTGGGAATAGATATTGACACGGTAGTCGTTTTCGGAAAGTTTTGTTGCCACCGAATATTTCTTCACAAGTTCTACGGCAGCCTCTTTAGGATCCGAGATGTTTTCCACGATGGCAAGATTCTGACGACGAACCATATCATCCGTCATGAAAATTCCCAACGACTTGTATTCGCACGGTATCAACTCTTCGCCCGCCACATTATACAGACCATATTTTCCACCCCAATTCTGGCGTACGGACAAATCTTTCGATTCCCAGTCCTTAAAGTTTCCGCCTTTGTTGACCCAGAAAAGGCCTTTTTTATTCGGAGTTCCGACAGCAGCGAACTCGCAGGGGACAACCACCTGCGCCTGCAAGTTAATATAGCCGTAGTTGTTTCCCTTACGGATAAAAGCGACGTTCTGCGAGAATTGTCCGATTTCGTCATATTCAATGGGAAGCACTTCCTTTCCCGTGTTGTCGATATATCCCCATTTTGCGTTGACGAGTTCTCCGTCATCCATTTTTCCGCCGACAGCCACCCGGCAAATGCCGTTTCGCCAATCCTCCATATAGGAATACCGGACAGCTATCACTTCTTTGCCGCTTGCGTCGATATATCCCCACTTGTTTCCTCTCTTCACTTTTGCCTTACCGTCGACGAACGGATGAGCTTCATTGTACTTGTACTTAATTGCGACCGAACCATCTGCATTCACATACCCGTATTTCCCCTTTTCATTCTGTACGGGCATCAAATCCTGTGCATAGGCGCCGCCTGTGCAGCAGCATATTGCCGCTGCACATAATAGCATTAACCTAAAAAATTTCATCGTATTAATTTAATTTGTTCTT
>ULSJ01068006.1_pt1 | contig 17975 bp, 10 predicted proteins | sample 1956291 | NCBI WGS metagenome assembly ULSJ01 (sample SAMEA4835705, study PRJEB28245) | human gut metagenome | biome: gut microbiome; material: fecal sample | place: Denmark | collected 2008 | reverse complement strand
CAGCCGCAGCGGATAGTGGTAGCCCAGCACCTCGTCCACGCGCTCCTGCGACAGACGCACCTGCGCATCCGCACTGGACTCGGAGTATTCCAGCAATTGCGCGTGCTTCCATGTATGACTGCCGAACTCATCGCCGTGTGCCAGCGCGTCTTCCCACAGTTCACGGTCTTCCGCGCAGAACAGCTTGCCGACGATAAACCACGTCACCGGGAAATCAAGTTCAATGCTCAATTCGTGGATTTTATACACAGCATCCATGTTCCAGCCGTCATCCACCGTGATCGCGATTTTTTTTGATTCGCGGTCGCCGTGTCGGACAACGTAATCCTCCGGAATCGCGGCAAACGCCGTCTGCTGCACCAGCATCAGGCACAGCACCAGCGACAGCAGACGCATCATGCGTTTCATTAGCAGCCCCTCCTTATTGCGGGTCGACGTAATTCGCTTCTTGCCAGATATACCAGTCCGTGCCGTCGGTCAGCATCGTAACCGTCCCGTCGCCGGAGAAGTAGAGTGCCGCGCCCGGCATGTGGTTCTTCACCCAGCCTGCCGTCACCTTCGTGCTGAGGGCGGAGCGGTTGGGGACGAACAGCACCTGCGGCTGTGTCTGCTCCACGAAGCTGTCCGGAATCGTCGCCAGCCCGTGATGAGGCGCTTTGAGGATATCGCAGCGGAGTTTTTCGCCATATGTCGCGGCGTACCACTGCATCGTCTCGTTGTCAATATCGCCGGTCAGGAACGCCCGCGAATCCCCGAACTGCACCATGCAGGCGGCACTGCGGTTGTTCTGCCCCGTCGGCAGGGGGCAGCGGAAAATCGTCAGCTTCGCGTTGCCCAGCGTCAATTCGTCGCCGTCGCCAATCTGCACATAGGGGATGTTCTTCGTCCCCGTCGCTTTGACCGCCTGCTGATGGTAGCCCTCTTCGTCCACATACGTCGTGGTGTTGGGCGACAGGAACGCATCCACCTGATACAAATCGGAATACATAAGGTAGATGAAGCCGTGCAGGTGGTCATCGTCGCAGTGCGTGTTGAGCAGATACTTCAGTTCCGTGATGCCATATCCATCCAGCGTCGCATACACGCGCTTGCGATAGCGCCCTTCGCCGCTGTCCACCATCATGGCTTCCCCGCCGGATTGCAGCACCATCGCGTCTGAGCGGTTCGTGTCAATGCAGGTCAGGCGCAGCGTATCCTTCTCCGCCCAATCCGCCGGCACATCCGCTTCACTCTCCACCCGGTACACCTCCGCCTGCGCCGCGCCCAATCCCAGCGCCGCGCACAGCAGCATCAGCAGCAGTTTCCGTTTCATACGTTTTCCTTTCCACAAGGGAGTTTCTCCCTTGACCCTTCCGCGCGATTCGGTTGGTGACACACTCATGCTGTGTCCGCGTGTTTATGCAGGATTTCGCTCCTGCGGGAGCGACCAGAGGGCTTTGCGGTCGCCCTCTGGACTGCTTCGCATCCCCACTGATGTTTGTTGGTTTTTATCGTAGCTGTTATATAGTTAGTGTGCCTTTCGTTCTCCTAAGCAGCGCTTCCATATACTAACATCCAGAGGGCGACCGGCGAAGGGGTCAAGGGGGCGACCGCAGACATTCGTCTGTTTTCATTGCCCCCTTGTCGCCTCCGCAGAGGCGAAATTCCCTCCTTACTGCGCTTGCACCCACCCGCGGGCGACCGCAATCTCATACACCCCGTCCACCATGCCTTCCGCCAGCCATTGCTGATACACCGGCGTCACCAGCAGATATTCCTCCGCCGGATTTGATAAATACCCCATCTCCACAAGGAAGCACATCATCTTCGCCCAGTTGTTGCCGACATAGTTGTCGTTCAGCCGCACCATGCCCGTGGAGTTCGCCAGCGTCATTCCGACACGCGTTTTCATCGCGTCCAGCAGCTTCTGCCCCATTTCGCGGTAGGTGTCCGCATCCGCAACCGCTTTGGCATAGTCACTGTTCAGCGGGCCGTAAACCTGTATGCCGCGCTTGCTGTGGTTGCTGGAGTTGTTGCAGTGCAGGCGGAGCATCATCTGCGCGCCGCCCGCTTCCGCGATTTCACAGCGTTCGATGTTCGTGTGGAACGTCGTTTGATCTTCGCGGGTCATGATGACGTTCGCACCCTGCCGAAGCAGCTCGTCGCGCAGGAGCATCCCAATTTCCAGGCAGACGATGCTCTCGCGGCGATTCGTCTTGGTTCCCTGCGCCATGCCGCCCTTGCCGCTGGTCGAGCCAGTCAGCCCCGGTCCAATCGGCTCATTGACGAAGCGCCCGTTTTCCTGATGTCCCGCGTCAATGCAGACGGTCACGCCGCTCAAGCGCCCCTCCTGCCGCTGCGGCGCTTCCGGCGCCTGGTAGCCCTTGCGCACGGTTGCTTCCTTCTTCATGCTGCCCGATCCGCTTTTCACCTGCACGGTGAACTGCGTCCGCGCGAAGGTCAATTCACTGATGACGTCGCCCTCGTAATGCCCGTTTTCGTCCGGGTAAACCGGCTGGGTGACGGTCTGTTCCTTGCTTCGCCAGTAGAGGAGCATGTAGTCCGTCCCGGCGGCGTTGAACGCGTAGTGGAAGCCTTCCGGCGTTTCCGTCAGCACAAAATCCATCACTTTCGCGTTGCTCTTCCCGGTCGGCTTCTGATAATCCACAGCCTTCGGAAGCGTCGTCGATGCTTTGCCGATGCTGCCCGTCGTGCGCGCCGAGGTCAGCGCAACGCTCGTTTTGCCGCCCGCGCCGGAGTAGGCAAGAGCGATATCCCCTTCAAAGCGCCCGTCCGCGCTGTACAGCATCATCCAGCCTTTTTCGGCAGGCGTTGCGTATTCGAGGATGACGAACGGGTCTTGCGCGCCCGCATCAAAGGCATAATGCAGCGCGTATTCCGATGCCGTAAGTGTGATGGACACGCCAGCCGCCTGTGCGGTCGTCGCGCAGAACAGCGCCAGTACCGCGCATAGCAGCAGCGACAGCAGCCTTTTCATCTTTTTTCCCCTCCGTGTTCCTTTTTCCAGCGGCGAATCAGCTTCTGAATGCGCCCCCACGGTGTCCGCGACTTTTTCAGCGCCACCGCCGCGTCCAGCGCCCCCTGCCGGTACAGGTTGTTGTTCGGCTCGCGGCGAATCGCCTCGCGGTAGGACTGGTGTGCTGATTCATACTGTTCCAGCGCCATCAGGACTTTTCCCTGCATGGCGTACCATGCGCTGTCGCGGGTGGATGCGCGCAGGAGCTGCCGCAATGCCGCTTCAGGATTATCCTGCCGGAGCATCTTTGCCGCCAGTGTCAGCGCATCCTGCTGGTCAAGTTCGCGGTTGAAAGCAGCGGATGCCGTCGTCCGGTTGACCGCGAGCTTCATCGCTTCCTCATACGCCAGATTCAGCGTAATCATCTTTTCCTGCGCGGCTTTTCGTTCCGTTTCGTCCTGAAATTTATCGGGATGGCAAGTTTTTACCAATTTGCGATATGCTGCGCGCACCTGATCCGCGTCGGCAGACGCTTCCAACCCCAATACGCCAAATGGATTCCGCATCGCCAACACCTCCTGTTTGCTCTGCGGCTGTTTTGCTATCCTAAGAGTGTGTTTCTAAAATGAGACCGGTGCAGTTTCGAGCAGATTTTCTTGCAATTCAAGGATGAAAACCGAAGGTTTACTGGCGGTAAATCGAGGTTTGAAGACGCAGAAGTGCAAGAAAAGATGCCGAAAATGCTGCCGGGTGAATTTAGAAACACACTCTAATTTACTTGAAGGCACGCAGGTTGTCCCACGGAATCAGCAGCCAAGCGCCTGATTCATGGAGCCGTCGCAGTCAGCGCATCCAACAGCAAGGGATGTGATGCTGCCTGGCATATATCAATATCCGAAGCCATGAATTTTGAACAGTTCATGGTCATCCTTCGGAACCCCGTCACTCGAACTTCTCGCGCCGGATTTCCGCGCCCAGCGAGCACAGCTTGTCCTCCAGATGCTCATAGCCGCGGTCGATGTACTCCGGCTCGTAGATTTCTGTCACGCCGCGCGCCATCAGGCCCGCAATCACCAGCGCCGCGCCCGCGCGCAGGTCGGTGGCTGTTACCGGTGCGCCGTACAGCTCCGGCACGCCCTCGATAATCGCCGTCGCGTTGTCCACGAATTGAACATGTGCGCCCATATGCCCAATTTCGGTCAGATGCTTCAGCCGCGATTCAAAGATAGTTTCGCGGACGATGGACTGTCCCATCGCTGTTGTCAGCAGGGTACTCATCGGCTGCTGCAGGTCAGTCGGGAAGCCCGGATACACCTGCGTCTTGATGTTCACGCCGCGGTAGCCGCACAGCGTTCCGCGCACACGCAAGGTATCGTCGGACTCCGTCACGCGCGCGCCCATTTCCAGCAGCTTCGCCGACAGCGCTTCCATATGCGTCGGAATGCAGCCTGTCAGTTCCACATCGCCGTGCGTCGCCGCCGCCGCAATCATCAGCGTGCCCGTCTCAATCTGGTCAGGGATGACGGTGTAGTTTGCGCCGTGGAGATAATCGCGCCCGAAGATGCGGATAACATCCGTGCCCGCGCCCTTGACGCGCGCGCCCATCGAGTTCAGGAAGTTCGCCAAATCCACGACATGCGGCTCCTTGGCGGCATTGTAGATAATGGTCGTGCCGTGTGCCTTGGCAGCGGCGAGCATCACGTTAATCGTCGCGCCGACAGATACGCAGTCAAAAACAACGTCCGTGCCCGTCAGCACGTCCGCTTTCGCCTTGATGCGCCCGCCCATTTGTTCTACATTTGCGCCCAGCATCCGGAAGCCCTTGAGGTGCTGGTCAATCGGGCGCGACCCGATTTCGCATCCGCCGGGCTGGTATACTTCCGCCTGACCACGCCGCCCCAGCAGCGCACCCAGCAGGTAGTAGCTTGCGCGCAGGCGCTGCGAATCGCGGTAGGAGACCTGCCAGCCTTCCGCCGGGCGCGGGTCAACGGTCATGAAGCGGTTCGGCTCATAATCCACCTTTGCGCCAAGGCTGCAAAGAATATCCACCAGCGCATGAACATCCGAAATATCCGGCAGATTCTCAATGGTGCAGGGCTCGTCGCACAGCAGCGTCGCGGGAATGACCGCCACCGCCGTGTTTTTACCGCCGCTGATGTGTACCGTTCCCTGAAGCGCGTGACCGCCCGTGATGAGCATTCGTTCTTTCATGAACATGGTATCCGGCATAGTGCCGGCTCACCTCCTGCTGCAATGTTTCAAAACGGAGCAGCCTGCGCGCCCCGGTATATTCGCAAAGTGTCTGAACGCGGAATGTCCGCTAATGAACATTCCGTGGACATTTTATTATAGCATAGGAAGCGCATTTGTGCAACCTTCGCATTTTGAAAAAGTCCGGCAGCGCTTTTCCCCTTGACTTCACCGGCGTTTCGCGTTACAATTTCAGTGTAACGCAGGAGGTGTTTCCCTACATGGAACAGAGCATGGATTTGCCGCAGGGCTATCAGATACGACCGCTGACGACCGACGACCTTGACCAGTACAACGCCCTGCTTCGTTATGCCTTTCAGGTGACGGAGCAGGAACTGTTCGACACCGGTTGGAAGGACGAGGAAATCAAGCAGTCCAAGTGCCCCGTGCTCAAGCGCGCGGACGTACTGGGCTGTTTTGACCGCGAAACCCTCATTTCACAGATTGCCGTCTACCCCTTGAAGGCGAATATCTACGACTCGGTGTACCCCATCGGGTTCGTCACCAGCGTCTGCACCTACCCGGAATACACCGGGCGCGGCATCATGAAGCGCCTGATGTACCAGGCGCTGGTACACATGCGGGAGCGCAAACAGCCCTTCGGGATGCTGTTCCCTTACTCCATCCCGCTCTACCGCCGCTTCGGCTGGGAAATCATCTCCAACAAAATCTCCTTCACCGTCAAGGACAGGCAGATTCCGTCCAAGGCAAAAGCGCCCGGCTATGTCCGCCGCGTCAACTGGGAGAACAAGGATTTTATGAACCTCCACACGCGCTTTGCCAGCAGCACCCACGGGTGCCTGTTCCGCAACTCGCTGGCGTGGGAGGAATACTGGCGCTGGGACGAGGATGACACCGTCGTCGCCGTCTACTACGACCAGCACGCTACCCCGATGGGCTACATGGTCTACCTCATCAAGGATGATATCATGCACATCAAGGAAATGATTTACATCAACCGTGAGGCGCATGAAGGCTTGTGGGAATACATCCGTGCGCACGACTCGATGATTGACGAGGTGCGCGGCAATTCCTACTTCAACGAGCCGATTGCCTTTGAGATGGATGACGGCGATATCCGCGAGATGATTCGCCCGTACATCATGGGGCGCATCGTCGATGTGGAAGAGTTCCTGCACCTCTACCACTGTTCGCCGGAGGAAAAGGGCGTCTGCTTCGATTTGGATATTGATGATGCCTTCCTGCCGTGGAACAACCGCCCGTTCCGCGTCTGGTTCGAGGGCGGGAACTGCACGCTGACCGACCGCGACCCGGATTACGAGCTGCGCATGAGCATCGCGACGCTCTCGACCCTGCTTATCGGCTACAAGACCGCCGCGAAGTTAGCGCGCATTGGGCGCATCACAGGCTCTGACGAAGCGATTGCCCGTCTTGACCACGCGCTGCTGCATGAAGCCCCCTACATTTCCGACTACATCTGACCAACGTATCATGCGGCTGCGCTGGCAGTCGCATTTTTCATACAAGGGAGTTCCTCCCTTGACCCTTTCGCGCGATTGAGTTAGTTGCATCTACTTACTGTTCTCGCGTGTTTATGCAGGGTTTCGCCTCTGCAGAGGTGACCAGAGGGCTTTCCGATCGCCCTCTGGACTGCTTCGGTGCCCTCTTGCATAGTAGATTTTTATTGTTTCTTTGATTCAGTTTGTGTACCCCTTCGTTCCCCCATAAACACTACTGCACAGGAACATGGGAGGGAATGCGAAGGGGTCAAGGGGGCGACCGCAAACTTGTCTGTTTTCATTGCCCCCTTGTCGCGCCCGCAGGCGCGAAACCCCTGCGATTTCATTGCTTTAGGAGGGATTTACGATGTTCATTTTCCTGCTCATCCTGTTTGTCTGCATCCTGCTGCTGCCCTCGTGCGCCCGCGCCGACGAAGCCCCCGCCGCGCATCAGCGACGCTCTTTGCAGTCCCTCCATGACGCGTTCAGCAGCGCCGCCAATTCTCAGTACGCCTATTCCATCGCGCACCGCCTCGCCACTGACTTCCATCTCCATAATAACGCCACCTACGGCGGTCGTCAGGCAGGCAGCGACGCGGAACACGCCGCGGCGGATTATCTCGCGGACGAAATGCGCCGCATTGGGCTGTCCGACGTCGAAAAGGCGGCGGCGAAGTGCGATAAGTGGCAGTTCAATGGCGCATCCTTCACCGTGAACGGCACGGAATACCCTGTTTATACCTACGCCACGGCATCCACCGTCCCCGAAGGCATCACCGCCCCGATTGTCTATGTGGGGCGCGGCACAATGTATGACTATGAGGGGGTAGATGTCAAGGGCAAAATCGTGCTGGTGGATATTGACCAGCGCGCCGACTGGTGGATTACCTACCCCATGCTGGAAGCGGAGCATCAGGGCGCGGCTGCGATTCTCGCGGCGAACGTCGGCGGTTTCGGGCAGGTCGCAGACGACGCGCTGAACAGTCAGGATATCTGCGGCCCGACGAGCATCCCAACCTGCTCCATCGGCGTTCGCGCAAGCCGTGAAATCCGCGCGCAATTGCCGCACGGCACTGTACTGGGGACACTGAAGGTGGATAACACCGTTGAAATCGGCAAGGGGACAACCTACAACGTCACCGGGCGCATCCGCGGCAAGTCCTCCGAATTCCAGATTCTCCTCGGCGGTCACTATGACACGCACTTCTGGGGCTTTCAGGATGACTGCTGTGCCGTCGGGCTGGTGCTGGCCGCCGCAAAAGCCATGCTGGATAGCGGTTTCGAGCCGGAAAATGACATCGTGTTCTGCCTGCACGGCGCAGAGGAATGGGGATCGAGCTACACGCAGTTCGACTGGACGGTCGGCGCGTGGGAAATGATTAACACCCTGCACCCGGAGTGGGTCGGCAAAACGCTGGCATTCCTGAATTTCGAGCTGCCCGCGTATGAGTTCGCGACGTACACCACAACCTATTCCGCGCCGGAAATGTTCTCGCTCCTGCGCGACTTCACCACGCGCTATCCCTACGCGCCCAAACCGCAGGGCTGCTTCCCGGATGGCGTGCTGACCGAAGGCTATCAGACCTATACCTATTCCGATGATTTCTCCTACTACGCGGCAGGCGTTCCATCCACGGTCAACGGCTTCCTGCTGCAAAAGGACATGGAACACGTTCACCCGTTCTACATCGACTATTACCATACGCAGTACGACACGCCCGATACCTACAACGACGCGGTGATGGCGTTCAACCTGCGCTATTACGGCGCACTGGCGATTTACATCGACCAGATGCCCGCCTTGCAGCTGGATTTCACCGCGCAATATACACGCCTGAAAGATGCGCTGGATGCGGACATCTTCGCACAGTCCGGCGCGGATGCTGCTTTGTACCGCAGCGTTGTCGAATCCCTTCTGCCGCCCGCACAGGCGTTGAAAACGCGCATCGACACCCTGAACGCGCGCTATCTTGCCGCGGATGAAGCCGGTGATATCGTCGAAATGGCTCGCCTGCGTCAGGCGGGCCGCCCACTGATTCGCAAGGTGCTGAACGCCTTCCGTTACTGCCAGAAGTACCTCTTAGGCTTGATGTACGAGCGCCCGATTGTGCCGCATCAGGCCCCGCAGGAAACCATTGCCCTGTGCCAGCACATCATTGACTGCTTGGTGCGCCACGACCCGGCAACGGCTGTTGACCAATATGTTGCGACGGTTAATAACTGTCTGGAAAGCTACTCCATTTATTTCTCGCCCGCGGTGATTGATACGCTGAATGATATGAACTGGGGCGCGGGAAATCAGGATAATTTGTACTTTGGGACAAATATTAACTTTGATAAGGCGGAAGTTGAGGAAGCGTCAAGGAGCGTGTATCAGCGGCGTGCGGAGATAGGCGGGGATTTTGCGAAGGAAATTCGGGTGTATCGGGATGCAATTGACATGGAGAAGAAGAAACTGCGCGCGGATGTGCACAAGGAAACCGAGGCAATCGGCTGGTTAAAGGACTTGCTGGGGTAAAAAAGAGGGTCAATCCCCTATAGGGCTTTCCGATTTCTTTAAACACTCCTATGTTCCTGCCCTTTTTATGCAGCCTGGCATTTATGGAGGTTGAAAAACAGCAAGCCGAACCTTTTCACTCAGCTTGCTGTTTTATATTGTTCCCGCAAGAAAAAAAGCCGCCGATAAATTCGAGTGTTAGCTTTCCGAGCTTCTTCCGGCATGAAAGTCTCAATGAGCAATATACACCTTCAGGCAGTTTTTTCTGCGCAGTGCAAAATCACTTTTTTTCCGGTAGACGCTCAAACGCCATCCGCGCCCCATTCCGGCACTGAATCACGCCGCAGTACCGAAACCCGAACCGCTCAATCTGGCGCTGCATCGGAAGATTCTGCGCATGGGTATCAATTCGCAAGTGCGGCTGCATCGCCATCGCAAACGCCATCACCTCGGCAAACACGCCCCGATGTGTCCCGTCCGACGCAACGCGATGAATCGTCGCATATGGGCGGTCAGACAGCCACGCGCCGTCAATCTCCGCATACGTCGGGTCATCCCCGGTCAGGAACGCGAACGCGCCATAAATCCCCGTATCATCCGCCAGCACATGCAGTCCGCCGCGCGCCATATCGCCGCGAAGCACTTCGTCCGTCGGATATCCCGGCTCCCACTGGTTCGGATTGCCCTGCGCTGCCATATACGCGCGCGCGGCATCAAACACGCGCCGCATTTCCGGCAGATCCGCCTCCGTCGCCCGTCGAATCATGGGTTGACCTCCTGCAAGATGGTTTCGGAGATGATTATAGCGCATTGAAGGGGGCGTGTCAAATGTGAGAAATTTGGATTTTTTTCGGATTACTATCGCAAAGCTTTCGAAAATCATGCATTTTTGCGGTTTGTAATCGCAAACGGCTTAAGCAGAAGTATCTGCCCTATTCTATTATCACACAGAACGACGCTCTCACATGTTCACAAAAAGTTTTCAAAAAAACCTCTTGACAAACGGGAGAAAATGAATACAATAGAGTCTGACGAAAGTCAAAGAAAGTCAAACCCTCGGAAGGAGGTTTGGTTATGAACACGAACCAGTTCACCCAGAAAACGATGGAAGCTCTCCAGCGCGCCCAACAAATCGCGGTGGAATATCAGCACATGCAGGTGGATGAGGAGCATATGCTGCTCTCCCTGACGGAAGATGCGAAGGCGCTCATCCCGCAGCTGCTGACCCGGTGCGGCATCAGCGTGGATGCTTTCCGTGCGGCGCTGAATGATGCGCTGTCCCGGATTCCGCGTGTGTCTGGCCCCGGCCGCGAGGCAGACAAGGTTTATATTTCCCCGGACTTCGAGAAAGCCCTGCTGGAGGCGGAAAACCGCGCCAAGCAGATGAAGGACGAGTACCTCTCCGTTGAGCATGTTTTCCTCGGTATCGCGTCGAAGCCGAACGCCCACGTCAAAGAAATCCTGACCCGCATGGGCTACGACGAGAAGAAGTTCCTGAAGGAGCTTTCCGCCGTCCGCGGCGCAACCCGCGTGACCACCGACAACCCGGAGGAAACGTATGACGCGCTGAAGAAGTACGGCTCTGACCTTGTGGAGATGGCGCGGCAGCACAAGCTCGACCCGGTTATCGGCCGTGACAGCGAAATCCGCAACGTCATCCGTATTTTGAGCCGTAAGACGAAGAATAACCCGGTGCTGATTGGCGAACCGGGCGTCGGCAAGACCGCTATCGCCGAAGGGCTGGCGCAGCGAATCGTGCGCGGCGACGTGCCGGATTCGCTGAAGGACAAGACGATTTTCTCGCTGGATATGGGCAGCCTGATTGCCGGCGCGAAGTTCCGCGGCGAGTTCGAGGAGCGCTTGAAGGCGGTGCTTGCGGAAATCAAGCGCAGCGAAGGGCGCATCCTGCTGTTCATTGATGAGCTGCACACGATTGTCGGCGCAGGCAAGGCGGACGGCGCAATGGACGCTGGCAACCTCTTGAAGCCGATGCTGGCGCGCGGCGAGCTGCACTGCATCGGTGCGACGACGCTGAATGAATACCGCCAGTATATCGAGAAGGACGCCGCTTTGGAGCGCCGTTTCCAGCCGGTCATGGTGGGCGAGCCGTCCGTTGAGGACACGATTGCCATCCTGCGCGGCCTGAAGGAGCGCTACGAAGTGTTCCACGGCGTGAAAATTCAGGACAACGCCCTGATTGCCGCCGCAACGCTCTCCAACCGCTATATCACCGACCGCTTCCTGCCCGACAAGGCGATTGACCTTGTGGATGAAGCGTGTGCTATGATTCGTACCGAAATCGACTCCATGCCGACAGAAATGGACGACATCAACCGCCACATCATGCAGCTGGAAATTGAGGAAGCGGCGCTGAAGAAGGACGACGACGAGCTGACCAAGGCGCGTCTGGCAGAAGTTCAGAAGGAGCTGGCGGAGCAGCGCGACGAGTTCAACCAAATGAAGGCGAAGTGGGAAAGCGAAAAGAACGCCATCACGAAGGTGAACAAGCTGCGCGAGGAAATCGAGCGCGTGAACGCCGAAATGGAACGCGCCGAGCGTCAGTATGACCTGAACAAGGCGGCAGAACTGAAGTACGGCGAGCTGCCGAAGCTCAAGAAGGAACTGGCGGCGGAAGAAGCCATCGCCGAGAAGTCCAAGGGCGAGGACAGCCTGCTGCGCGACAAGGTGACGGAGGAGGAAATCGCCCGAATCGTCGGCCGCTGGACGGGCATCCCGGTCGCGAAGCTGATGGAGGGCGAGCGCGAGAAGCTGCTCCACCTTGAGGACACGCTGCATCAGCGCGTCATTGGGCAGGATGAAGCTGTCAAGCGCGTGAGCGAAGCCATCCTGCGCTCCCGTGCGGGCATCCAAGACCCGAACCGTCCGCTGGGCAGCTTCCTGTTCCTCGGCCCGACCGGCGTCGGCAAGACCGAGCTGGCAAAAGCCCTTGCGCAGGCGCTGTTTGACGACGAGAAGAACATGGTGCGTATCGACATGAGCGAATACATGGAGAAATTCAGCGTATCGCGTCTGATTGGCGCACCTCCCGGATATGTCGGCTATGACGAGGGCGGTCAGCTGACCGAAGCCGTCCGCCGCCATCCGTACTCCGTCGTGCTGTTCGACGAAGTGGAGAAGGCGCACCCGGATGTGTTCAATGTCCTGCTGCAAGTGCTCGACGACGGCCGAATCACCGACAGTCAGGGGCGCACGGTGGACTTCAAGAACACCATCCTCATTATGACGAGCAACCTCGGCAGCGAGTACATCCTGAACGGCATCGCGAACGACGACATTACGCCCGAAGCGCGCGCGCAGGTCGATGCGCTGCTGAAGACGCATTTCCGTCCGGAGTTCCTGAACCGTATTGACGAGATTGTGTACTACAAGCCGCTGACGAAGGAGCAGATCAGCAAGATTGTGCTGCTGATGCTGGACAGCCTGAACAAACGTCTGGCAGATCGTCAGCTGAAGGTGGAGCTGACGGACGCGGCGATGAATGCCGTGATTGATCAGGGCTTTGACCCGGTCTACGGTGCGCGTCCGCTGAAGCGGTTCATTCAGTCGAAGATTGAGACGCTGGTAGCAAAGCATATTATTGCCGCGGATGTGAAGCCGGGCGATACGCTGACCATCGACGTGAACGAGAATGGCGAACTTTATATGCGCTGGTGATGGTATAAAATGAACCGCGCGGTCTGTGGCAAAACGCAGACCGCGCGGTTTTTCGGTTAGGGATGGATAGAAATCAGAGCAACACGCGGAAGAAGTAAGGAAAAGCAACCAATTCAATCGCGCAGAGAGGTCAAGGGGGGATTCCCCCTTGCAGGGTCAAGGGACAGCGTCCCTTGTGGGGTTTGGGGCAACGCCCCAACCGTTCCGCGGGCGACCAGTATGCAAAACGCGCCCAACAAAGGCGCAGGTAGCGAAGCGTCCCTGCCAGTAACTTTGCGCTCCCGCAGGAGCGCTCTCAAGCTGCACATTCGACCACTCACATATTGTCGCGCCAGATGGGCGCAACCGACCAGTATGGGAAACGATTTGTTTTCCCGATGCTGGTCTTTTTTGTTGCAAGAGGTTTCGCCTCTGCGGAGGCGAGTCGGGGACTTTGCGGTCGCCCCCGACGCCCCTTCGCACTGCACTTCCATGTTTCTTGATTTTTCTCGTTGCAGGGGGAATCGCGCCTGCGGGCGCGACAAGGGGGCTTTCCGATCGCCCCCTTGACCCCCTCGGTTCACACTACCGTTGTTGGTTTTTATCGTTGCAAGGAGAATTGCATCCTCAACATCGCAGCGAAAACCATTATAGAGATAGCAAAAGGCTTTCCCCCTTACTTCTCCATCTCCATCACCCTCCGCTTAAACACCGCACGCCCATGGTTCTTCTTGTCCGTGCGGAAGAGGCTCAGCGTCTTTTCCAGCACCGCAATATCAATCGGCTTGGAGAGGTGCATGTCCATGCCTGCATCCAAACTCTGCTGAATGTCGTCCGCAAAGGCGTTCGCGGTCATGGCGATAATCGGAATCGTCCGGCCGACGGGGTTGTCGCTGGCGCGGAGGGCGCGCGTCGCTTCGTAGCCGTTCATCACGGGCATCTGCACGTCCATCAGGATAACGTCGTAGTCGCTGGGGCGGACGTGGTCGAACGCCTCCACCAGCTGCTTGCCGTCGCTGTAAATCGTGCAGGTCGCGCCCTGCATGTGCAGCAGCTCCTCCAGAATTTCCGCATTCAGCGGATTGTCCTCCGCGCAGAGCAGCCGCACCCCGTTCAGCACCGATGTGCCGTCCACGTTCCCGATATTGCCGAATTCCGTACGCAGTTTCGCCATCTCGTTCTCCAGATTGGAGAGGAAGAACGGCAGCGGCACAAAGCCGTCCAGCCCACAGGCGCTGATGATATCCAGCACTTCCTCGCGCTGCCCCGCCTGCATACAGAATACGAAAATCGGCTTCCCGGCGGCCTCGCGCATCTGGCGAACCAGCGGACGCAGCATCTCCGGCGCGCGGTACTGGCAGGACAAAAGCACTACGTCCACATCCTCCTGCCGCAGGATGCTCACCGCGTCTTCAGGGCGCTCGACCGCCTCCGCCGTCACGGGTGTGTGTTCCAGCGCATCCTGCACGTCCGCCACGCGCCCCGGCGTATAGCCAACCAGCAGCAGGTGGCAGTCCTTCACCGTGTGCGCGCGGTCATCCGCTTGTGCGTCCACCTTGAACTCCAGCAGCACTTCGAAGCGGCTGCCTTCGCCCGGCGCACTCTCGACGTTAATCACGCCGCCCATCATGTCCACAATGCTTTTGGTGATTGCCATGCCCAGCCCGGTACCCTGCACCTTGTTCGTCACGGAATCCTCCACGCGGGTGAACACGTCAAACAGGTGCTTCTGGAACTCCTCCGTCATGCCGATGCCGTTGTCCTTGACCACAAAGGCGTATTTCACATACGAATGCCCGCTGCGGGACACCTCGCGCACGTCAAGGCTGATTTCGCCGCCCTGCTGGGTGTACTTGACCGCGTTGGACAGGATGTTCAGCAGCACCTGCCGCAGACGGGTCGCATCGCCGATGAAATTCTCGTGGTGAATCTGGCTCGCGCGGACGATAAAGTGCTGCCCGCGCTGGCGCGTCTGCGGGCGGATGATGGCTTCAATCTGCTCAATCTGCTCAGCAAGATTGACTTCATCCATGCGCAGCGTCACCGCGCCGCTCTCGATTTTGGACATGTCCAGCACGTCATTAATCAGCCCCAACAGATGCTCGCTGGATGTATGCAGCTTGTCGATGTAGGCCTGCAGCTTCTCCGGATTGTTCAGGTCGTGCTGCATCAGGTTCGTCAAGCCGATGATGGCGTTCATGGGTGTGCGGATGTCATGGCTCATATTCGTCAGGAACGCCGTCTTGGATACGTTGGCGGATTCCGCCAGTTTCAGCGCATCCACCGCTGCCTGACGTGCCTGATCCAGCTCCGCGTTCGCCTGTGCAAGCGCCTGCGCGTTCTCCGTCTCCACGGCGTAGCGCTCCCGGTTCTGCATCGCCGTCAACAGGAAGTACATTGCCCCCACCGTCAGCAGCAGCAAGACGAAGAACGCAATGTTGACTATCAGCGTAATCGAATCCACCATTGCGCGCGCACCGGCAGCGACCTCCACCCCCGGCACAAGAAACAGCATCGTCCAGTCGCATCCGGTTAGGCGCTTCATGCACAAGAAATACTGTGTTTTGTCCACCAGCACATCGGTGCAGGTGAAATGATTGTCGGATGCTTCAAGTTCCGTCAGACAGTTATCAAAATTGCCCGCGTGCGGGTAACGGAGCGTCCGCAGCGCCGGATAAATGTTCCGTCCCAGAAAGTTGATGTTCTCATCCGCCGCGTCGGAATACATCTTCACGCCGTCGCTGATGACGACATAGGTGCTGTTCTGCGTGTGAAATGCGCTGCTGCGGAAGAACGGCGTCAGGCTGCTCATGCCCTTGAGCAGCACCAGATGCGTGATGCGGATGCTTTTTTCCCCCATCGCAACCGTCAGCGGCTGCATGATGGGCAGGGAAAAGACCATTTGATTTTCATCGCCGCCCTTGCCGCGAATAAGGAAACACTGTCGCCCCGTCATGCCAAGCGTATCGGCAAATTCGCAGGGCATCTGCTCTCCCGCCGCGTTAATCAGGTTTCCGCTTTCGTCAATCGCAAGGAATCGCAGGGCGCTGTCCTGCGACATCAGCTGATTCTGTGTCGCCTGAAGCAGCTGCACGAGTGCCTCCTGTGTCGTCGGGGCGTAGAAAGCTACGGACCTATCCATTACAGTCAGGAAATCCCACTGCTGTTCCAGCGTGATGGACAGCTTCTCGTACATTTGCGACGTAATTTCCGTCAGCTGATTTTGGCTTTCTCGGTAGAGTTCTTCGCGCGTATAGCGGGTGAAAAAGCGCATCCCAAGGAAAATGAGCGCAAATAAAACAACGCCGACCAGCACCAGCATCGGCAGTTTGCTGTGGGTCAGGCGCTGGCGAATCGACGCTTTCGCAGCTTTCATGCGCTCATCCCCCTGCGTCATGTGTTTTCCGCGCCTCCAAACGGGCACTGCCGCTTTTTCCCGCAGCGCCCGTGCAGGCAGATGGATAATATCATCTTTATTATACCATTGAGGACATTCCATGTCAAGGCACAAAGAAGCGGCGATGTTCATTTTCCACCGCCGCCGAGGGATTATTCCGTCCAGCTGTACACCCATTCGCCCTGCTGGTTGATGTAGCCGTATTGGGTCGTGCCGTCGCCCTGCACCATTCCCACATACGCTAATTCGCCGTAAAATTGCGTCACAAAGCTGAATTGCAGCGGAATCGCCAGTTCGCCGCTTTCGTCGAGATACCCTGCCAGCCTCGTGCCGTCTATATCGTACACTGCCTGCAAGCCCGACGGGAAATACACGTCCGGCTGGTCGTATTCCGGGAATGTCCACTTCGCTTCGCTGATGATTTCGCCCTGCATGTTCACCCAACCGCAGCGGCGCTGTCTGCCCTTCTCCACAACGTACATGCACAAGCCGTTCTCCTCCGGCGTCCACAGCCGCACGATATTTTCGCCTTGCAGGGTGAACAGCTCCTCGCCCGCCACGCTGTACATCGTGAAGCTGTGTTCGCCCGTCGGCAGCACATAGCAGCCATGCCGGACGTCTGCATAGTGCGTATCCGTCGTGCGCATCACAACATTCCCCGTCCGGTCGATGACGCCGCAAGTGCCGTCGGTCAATTCAACCTCCGCATAGCCATCCTCAAACTCGAAGGTATACGCAAACTGCGGTTCAATCACCACTTCGCCGCTTGTATTACAATAGCCGTATAAGCCGTTCTCGTCCACCACCTCAAACAGCCCGCCGCTAATCACGGTATCGCAGTTCGCCGCATTGATGCCCTCCGGCAGGGGATATTCCTTCCCCGTTTCGTCCAGCAGCAGCGTCTGCACAATGTTGTAATCATCGTCCCAGAATGTGACAACGGCGTACCCGTCATAAAAATTGGAACCCATGTTGTCCGAATCATACTTTGCCGGAATCACCATTTCGCCCGTATCGCGGCTGACATAGCCCCACTTGCCGGTTTCGTCTGCCACGGCAATCAAGCGGCTGTTCGACTCCCTATGATTCACGCCCCGCCACTTCAAGCCGCTGAAAACACCGCTCTGCACATCAAAGAAGCCTTCCATCCATTCCGTGCCGAGACTGTTTTTCCCCGTCGCCTTCTTGTATAGCAGCCAAATGCCCGTTTCGCGTCCGCCGTAATAGAAGCCATCATACCCACTGTCCACATATACGTCCTCATCCAGCAGCAGCACAATTTCGCCGTCACGGTTCGCGAACCCCTCCCGGTCGCCCTGCTGAATCCACGCATAATTGCCCCGGAAGTCGCTCGCATCATCGAATTTCGGCGGAATCACCCAATTCCCCGTCTCGTCGATATGCCCCCACAAGCCGTTGTCGCCTTTCGCGGCATATAAATACCCTTCCGCCGACGCGCAGCCCAGCAGCATCAGCAGGCACAATATCCCGCACAGCAGTTTCTTCATGCGTTTTCCCTCCTATGGTGATTTCTGCCTTCATGATACCAGCCTTGCACCCGTTTCGCAAGCGTTCCGACGCATTTGTTACAATTGAAAAAAGCAGGGAGAACGAATCCCCCTGCCCATATTGATTGGTTACTCCGCCAGCAGCGGCGCGACAAGCCCTTCCAGCACCGTCAGCGTCACCGACCCGACCTTGTTGTACACGATTTTCCCGGCCGCATCGACAATGACCGTCATCGGCAGCTGCGTCGAGCCG
>ULSJ01064120.1_pt1 | contig 18159 bp, 10 predicted proteins | sample 1956291 | NCBI WGS metagenome assembly ULSJ01 (sample SAMEA4835705, study PRJEB28245) | human gut metagenome | biome: gut microbiome; material: fecal sample | place: Denmark | collected 2008 | reverse complement strand
AGGCCCAGCCGATCCGGCCGATCCGGTCCGCCTCTACGGACGAGACCTTGCTGGACTCCCTCCGCCAACTTCGCAAGCAAATCGCCGAGCGAGAGCATACGCCGGCTTATATCATCTTCTCCGACGATTCTTTGGAAGACATGGTGGAGAAGAAACCGGTCACCTTGGACCAGTTCAGCGACATCCGGGGCGTGGGGCAAATCAAGCTGGACCGGTATGGGAAGGTGTTCGTGGCCTTGATCCGGTTCGTGCTGAAGCTACCGAAATAAGAAGAACACATGTTAATGTTTTTAGCTCCTAAATGGAAATATAAAAAAATCACATATATTTGTCTACAATTATTAAGCACAATGCCTCATATTCATGATAGACAAACATTTTTCTCTCCTCACCCACCTGCTCTGTCTGTGTTTTCTGGCAGGATGCGAGAATGAGTATTTCAAAACGGGGAGTATCCATATCCAATTGAAGAAACCTTCCGGATACGTAGATATCTCCTTGGCGAATATCCCGGTCACACTAATCAATCAAAGTATAGGCTGTGTCTACACCACGACCACCGACACAAATGGACTAGCTCTATTTGAACTAACCGCTGGCATATGCGCAATCTCCGCAAATCAGGAAACCACGACTGGCAACAGGGATTATATATTGAGTGGTAGCCTCTCCAATATCCAGTTCGAGGCCAATGGAGAAGAACGATCCGTGGAAATACCTTTGGAAGTGTCCGAACGAGGCCGTCTGCTGATTAGCGAGATTTATTTCAGCGGTTGTCTCTGGCCTGACGGGAAAAATGTCTATAACAAAGATCAATACCTCACGTTGGTCAATAACTCCGATGACTTGATTTTCCTAGATGGCCTATGTATCGCACAAGCAGGACCCGTAAGCGTGACAAAGCCTTCCGGATGGATGCTCCATACCGATATGAAAGAAATACCTTTATTCATGATGTGCTGGGAGTTTCCGGGAACGGGAACCGAATATCCCATTCAACCGGGGGAGCGACAAACGATAGCGATTAACGCCATAAACCATACCAATAGCGAAGTGGGAGTTCCGGCCTCGCTCGATTTATCCAGCGTGGAATGGGCTTTTTGGGATCCTATCTTGACCGGAAGCCAAATCTCCGCCGGTGTAAAACCTCTAAACTTGGTATGGCGTGGCACCGGTTTCTCCTATCTGTTTTCCATGAACGGCCCGACGATCCTCTTGTTCCGTCCCAAAACGGACTTAAGAGAATGGATCGCCAATCCGGATCACATCCAAAAAGAACCTGAGAGTTTCAATACGCTAAAATACCTCCATATACCCGCTGATTGGGTGCAGGATATCGCGAATTTCGTCTCTTCAACCTCTACGGTAGCTTACACACGTATCCCATCTTCTATGGATGTGAGTCCGGGTATAGCCACGTCCGGCGGTTCCGGCCTGGCAATGCGTCGGAAATATGAGCAAGAGGGGAAACGCTTCCGCTGGAAAGATTCCAATAACACCGCCGAGGATTTCGAGAAAAGTCCACCTTCCTTAAAACGGTAAGCCTCTATGAAGATCACTATCATTCTATATATGATATCACTATCTGTCTATGCCTCACGGTCATGGGCTCAACAAGAGAGCGCATGGGCTTTATCCGCCAATCCTGTCAGCATCAGCTATGTGCCTAAGGACAGCGCTATGGAAGCTGGTTTAAGTTATTTGATCCATCAAGCCGCCTTACCTGCCAGCGACCAGCCGGATCAAACACAGACCTATAGGGCTTATGTATCCGGTAACCGAAAGCTGGGTCTGCTTTGGCTGGCGGGTGGTATCGATTGGTCGCAAAGCCTACTGGAAGGGAGAAAATGGAATTTATTATCGCAACCGGACTATCTGATTACGGCCGGCGATTCCTTGGGAGAGCCACAACGCATCGAGAAATACAGGATCTACGGACAAGCGGCTTACGTCTTATCCCCGAAAATCAAGGTCGGGATAGATGGAGACTATACAGCTACAAGCAACGAAGATCGCTCCTCTTACCATATCTACCATGGGATGGCACACTTAATCCAGATATCAGGAGGTATCGTTTACGAACAAGTACGCAGACGTTTTGGAGCCTCGATCCATTATACCCATCGAACAGAGGAATTAACGTATGATACGGATAGTAAAGATAAACTTTATACATTTCCTCTGGGTTATTGGCTTCCGATGCAAGAATTATCGGGAAGTTTCCTGTTTCGCAGCCAAGGAAAACGCCTAGGTGTTTCCTTGCAAGCGGAAACCCGAAAAGAGCATTGGAGTCTTTTCCATGATCTCTCCTACGAGACCCAGCAATTAGCGGACAATCCAAATAACTCCGGCAACTTGAGAGGCTGGGAAGAACGGCTGCACCAAATCTGTTACCAAGGTCGTTTTACCCGAACGAATAAATCGTGGACGCATATCTGGTCGCCCACAGCCCGATTCAACCAAACTACGGCCAACCGCATATTACAACGGAATCCCACCACAAGCTCGTCTGCCATATGGACTACATTCGCCACCTATCGCCTAGCAAGGCAACGGATGTTATCTACCCAACTAAGTTACGAGGCGACAAAGAATGATACTTCGGGCGGAAAGGCATCCACATGGCAAATGACTGTCGGATGGAATCGTTTGGAAAATGATTTCTACATATATCCTTTTACGGTCAAACAATATACAGGGCTCTTCCACGGAGAGATTGCGTTTTTTCGACAAATCCGCCTACCTAAAGAAAACAAGCTAAGTATCCGCCCGTCCGTGTATATCGTATCGGGCTATGGTACCGAGATCAAATGGGAGAAGGAAACGCAGAAGGATGAGAATGGCTCAGCAGAAATCAAGCTAGAGCAGAACATGCAAAAAGTGAACGAGGATTTTATTGCTCGCACGGCAACCCGTCTGGGTATCGGTACGGAAATGGAATATCGGCATCCCATTCATTCCGCCTTATCAGCGGGATTTCGTTTAAAGGGTAGTCTCGAACAAACGACAAGTCCTCAATCGACCCTCGGAGGGGGTGGAAACTTCAGTATTGTCATCTGGCTATAAATAGGTCTAATACTATGCGTTACTCAACTTTGTACAAAATACCAATAAGGATCGTGACGATATTTCTCTTATTATCATCACTTCATCCGGGCAATTACCTTCACGGGCAAGAGCAACCGGATACTCTGTCCTTCTATTTACCCAACATTTTGGTAACAGCCATCGAGTCTAAGACTCCGGGTACGGTTTCCTTGCTTCCTGCATCAACATTGGAACACACGCAACCGATCACGATCGCTGATCTGACACAGTTATTACCAGGAGGTCTCACCAATAATTCTGGGGTGACAGACGCACAATATTTCTCAGTGCGGGAGGTTTCTTTAAAGAACGGGGTAAACCAATTTCATAAAAACGCAGCTATGGGTGCCCAAATATGGGTAGACGGCTCTCCTCTTCATTTCAACACCGGCATCAACGAGCCTTACGAAGGATATGATGCCCGTTTTCTATCTCTCAACCAAGTGAAAGAGGCGGAAATCATCCGGGGAATACCTTCTGCCCGGTACGGAAACTTAACAAATAGCGTATTATTACTCAAGACTCATCAAGGTAGAATGCCTCTCTCCACCAGCATACGTTACAATCCGAAACTGAAACAATATATGCTTGGAAAAGGCTTCTGTATCTCCCCACAAGGCCATACGCTCAACCTGTTAGCGGACTATACCAGCCAAGGCGATTTCCATACCGGCGGCATACGCTTGGCAAACCTTTACCATTGGTTGCCCGCAGGGAAAAAACTAGAATTAAGCCTTACTTACACCTCTCGCATAGGAAAGGAAAAGCAATTCGTCAACGAGCAGAATCATACACAAAGACAACGATTGGATCAGCGATTTTCCATACAAGGGGAATGGCAACCCGACCGACGTTGGCTCAAGAAGCTGTCTCTGAGAATAGACGGTTCCCTTCAAAAAAGCAAACAAACAAAGAGTCAGGTCAACAATGCCTCTAGCCAGCTTTATACAGACCAGAAAGAGAGCGGCGAATGGGAAGCCCATGTTTTATCCTCAAACTACATGTACACATTAGTCAATGAAAGCCGACCTTTTTATGTAGAAACCGAGATGCTGGCGTCTACCTCATTTCCGCTACGGCAGAGACGTGAAATCAGCTTAGCCGCCGGATTCTCATGGCGTGGTGAGGGCAACGAAGGGCGAGGCAGGGATTTCGATCGGCAAAGGCCTCCTTCTACATCTATCCGTCCCCGCTCATTCCGGGAAATCCCATCCTTGCATACGTTCGGTGGCTTCATTGAGGCCACATACCGGACTCCCAACCTCCATGTAAAAGCCGGATTAAGAAATCAAGGATTGAAAAGCCGGGATTATGCCTTAATCTATCAGACAGAACCTCGCCTGAATCTCTTATGGTCTCTCTGCTCCTCTCCCTCCGGCTATACATTGAGTTTAAAAGCCGGGGTCGGATGGATCAGTTTCATGCCGACATTGGAAAAACTCTACCCGGAAGCTATTTATAATGATAAGGTCTCTTTCTATTATAATGATAGCAATGAAAGTGGAAACACCCTTGGTATTCTCACGACACATGCCCCCGGAATGGAACGAAATATGAAATTAAAACCTACCGTAAATCGAAAGATAGAGGTTGGCCTTATAGGGAAGACTCCGGCCATCCGACTAGACATGACCGTTTTTTTCGAGAAACAAACGGATGGCTTTTCCTCCTCGGCGCAATATATTCCGTTCAGCTATCGGGAATATGATTATCTATCAACCGCCCAACTTCGTCCTGAATACAAAGATGGACAGGTATGGGTGAACGGTAAGGCTGTCCCTTATCAAGAGAAATATAGTTACACGCCGGTATCTGTACCAGTCAATACACTCCATAGGAAGAAACATGGGATTGAGATGGTAGCGGACCTCGGGACTTTCTCACCCTTGCGTACCTCCCTAATCGTAGACGGGATTTGGTTATATGTACGAGAAAAGAATACAGCCCTTAACGGGATCTGGCCGATCCAGTACACAGATAAAACAGAATACCCCTACGTAGGTTTTTACGACAGGCAAGGCGGACCGGGAAATGAAAGTCGTTCGGAGATCATCTCCACGAACTTCCGTTTCATCACCCGCATCCCCAGAATCGGACTGGTCACTACCCTTACGTGGCAAATGATATGGCTCTATAAATATCGTACGCTCTACAACGGTAGCACTGGCGAGAATGTATGGCCCCTATATTGGTGTGGAACAGACGGAATCATACATCCGTTCACCGAGGCACAGAAAGAGGATCCAGCCTTTGCGCCTTTACTCTCCACCACCGCACCGGAACGATTCCTACCAAACTCTTATAAACCATATGGTATGCTGAATATTCGGGTAAACAAAGCTTTCGGAGAGCACATCACGCTGGCATTCTTTGCCAACAACCTCGCCGATTTACGCCCCACTCGCTATTCAGCCAGCACGAGATCTTACCTTCAACAAAATACCCAGCCTTTTTTCGGTCTGGAATTACAAATAAAACTATGACATCATGAAAACAAGCATACTTTACATATTCCTACTGTCAGTCCTTTACGCCTGCGACTCCCACTCTCTTCTTCCACCCAAGCAGCAATTGGATCAGCAAATAGCGCAACTGAATGATTATTCTTTGTTGAGCGGTCGCTTGAACGACCAGCTATGCGAAGAGATAGAAACCCATGCCCAAGAAATAGGGAATGACTCGCTTTTGCTGGCAACCCGCCAAATCATATACACTCGCTATTGCAGATTACAGGACACGGCTCATGCGAGAATGCTACTCGACCGCATGAAACCTTACGCCATCCGCATAAAAGACAAGCACCTTCTCATGAATCACCTGCGTATGGCATTTCTTCACGCACAGACACGCCAACCCGCAGAATGCGAGCGATGGATAAACGAGGCACGAAAATATGCATATATAAATCCTCAAAACTGGTATATCACGGCGGCTAACGCTTGTCTTGAATGTGGATTATATCCCCAAGCACTCATCTATGCGGATTCAGCATTGGTGAACTTGAAATATAAAGTGATAAGCTCTCCTCACTTAGTAAAAGCTATAGCATTAAGCCGTACGGGAAAGACCGCCGAAGCGGAGGAATGGACCAAACGATGCATTACCGATATCCGCCACTTTCAGGCGAAACACCAAATACACACGATCAGCTATCTGCAATATCAACTCTTCATGGAATACGCCGTCTCTCTCCGGAAACATGGAAAAAACAAAGAGGCACTATCCGTATTGGAGGAATTAGACAGAGTCTCATTCAATAATGTCGCCACGCCTCTCTTGAGGAACAAAGACAATATCGAGGAATATAAGGTGCGTGTGGCACGTATGTTGTCCGAATGCTATTATGCGACCGGAAATCAATCGGAAGCCATCCAACAGGCAAACCGGGCTGACTCCCTACAATCCCATTATGCCCAAGAGCAAATGAACATACGCAGAAAGATGATCAGCGAAAGCCTACAAAACGAACTATTATCCACCCGCTTAAAAAGTCAGAAGGTGGAGGCGGAACAGGCACGGCTCATCCAGTATATCCTAACCGGAATCATTATTTTACTCATGGCTATCCTAACCGGAGGATATCTTTGGTGGAGAAATCATCGCCGTCGCTTACGCCAGTTATTCGATTTATTGATAAGCCATCATGCAGCTTGGTTGCTAATACACGATCCACTTCCGCTAATCTCCCGGCCACAAATAAAGTTACCAGATCATTCAGAGGCAAACACCGAGGTCGCAACAAAAGCTGATAATCTCCTATATCAACGAATCCTATCAGTTATGAAAGAGCAAAAGCCTTTCTTAAATCCTAATCTCGACCTTGTGACCCTCTCCCGTCTAGTGGGTACTAACCGAACACAACTATCCACCATCCTCAATAGGCAGACGGGAATGAACTTTAGCCGTTGGCTGGCTGAATACAGGGTACACCACCTCCTCTCGCTCGTCGCCCTACACCCTGACAGTGACATCACCGCACTGGCCTCCGAATCAGGCTTCACCTCTCGTACCTCCTTCTTCCGGCAATTCCGGCAAGTTACCGGGCTTACGCCTAACCAATACAAAAACGTACGGAAAGAGACCGGCAAATAACCTGTTAAAGTACCGGCCTTACCTTTGGTGCAAGGTCTTTACGGCCCTTGGTGTACCAGATCGTTCGGATCAAGTTTCAATACGTTCGCATCTTTTCCCTTCCTTTGGTATACCAAATGGGACTGTCTATATTTGACCTCGCAAGTCCCCTTTATGCGGGTTACTTAAGACAGTACCAATATGGAAGAAAAGCAAAAGCCATCCCTAATCGAACGCAGGCTATATGCCCGCATCTTACAAATCATGGAGGATAAGAAGCCTTATCTCGATCCACAGTTCAATTTGTGCCAGTTGGCCAACCTCGCTTGCACGAACCGTACCCGGCTATCCTCTACCTTGAACAATCAGACGGGTATGAACTTCAGTCGCTGGCTGGCTATCTATCGGGTAGAGTACCTCATACGGGAATTTTCCAAGTGCCTCACACAAGAGCCGCAGGAGTTATACAAGACGGCTGGGTTTACCTCCCGTACCTCTTTCTACCGCCAATTCAAGGAGGTGACGGGCAACACTCCCATCGAGTACTTCGCCAACCTATATTATAACAACGTAAATGATTCAACTAAATAAATAGCGATATGAGACATTTTACACTCCTACTCTTATCCGTTTTTACTGTCTATCAAGCCAAGGCGGATATATTGATCCCCTTAGACAAATATCCTACGGGGGAAAAACGTTTCAACTTACAGATCAACGGAAGTCACGATACCAGTACCCCTTGGCTCTCCACCACATCATTTGGCGTGGATGAAGATGGGCAGATGGGAAACCCGGAGAATTGGACATCCGAACAAATCGACGAGGACAATCACTCGGTAAGTCACCGACTCATCATGAACAGTATTTCCCTGCGCCTCTCCTATCGTGTATGGGACAATCTCAGCCTGTGGGCAGGCATCGGTACCACCAACTTCACCCACGAGGAGACTTTCCGAGATGATGACGACCTAAGCAGTACCATCTTCAGCAAGAACATGGTACCCATCTACAGCGGAGGGCTAGGTTACGGCCATGCCTTCACCGACCGCTTTTTCATGTCTACCCAACCCGGCGTGCGCTATGCCAACAGCGATAACATGACCACCGAGGTGTATTACCAAGGCAAGACCATCCCCTTGCGAGACCTCAGCCTCAACCGCCGTTACCTAGAGTGGACCGTGCCCGTGGTGGCCGGATACGCACTGGGGAATTTCGTGCCCTATGCCGGCATCCTCTACAAGGACTACACGATGAAAGACCGGTACGAGTTCACCAAGACATATGCCGGCAAGGACTATACCGTTCGTATCGACGAGACTTTCCACGCCCGTCACAAGCTGTACGCTTTGGCCGGGGTGAACTATTTCCTCGCTGACAACATCTCGCTCGGAGTAAACGGGAGCTTCGGCAAGAGGCAGTCCGTACAGTTACAATTCAATATCAGTTTCTAAACCTCTTAAACAGATATATACATGAGAACGACACTCAAAGCACAAGCGATACGGCTGATCGCCGTATTTTTGCTTATCACCGCCTCTACCACCACCGTCAAGGCACAGATCAGCCAACATCCCGAACTGTATAAGGTGAAAGAATTCCACAATTACGAATCAGACGGAGGTGCCTATTACTGCTTCACCGACGCACAATACTACCAAGGGAAGCTCTACGGGGTCTACATAAATAATAACGGACCTTCAGCCGTATGCCTCACGGCTTTCGAGGTGAACGGCGAGACCCAGACAATGAAGCAATCTACCATTGGTGAAACCAATAAAAAAGAGATCCGTCTCAATGAGTTCGGCGTATACCAAGATGCCGAACTCATCGTATACCGTAATCGCTTCTATGTGCTCTGGAAGAATAATACCAATGGCCAGATATGGATCGGCGAGGTGGATATGAAAAAGGGAGAATACAAGAAAACTCGTATGCTCGATGACGGGAAAACTTACGCCAACTTCGCCGCCACCATCTACCGTGACAAGATCTGCGTCATCCTACACCGCCGCACCAACAAGAAACTGCAAGTCTACCAATACGGCGACCCCGAACTGAACAGCGGCTGGGACTGGTGCGGCACCGTGCGCAACGCCGGACACGATAATATCGAGCTAAAAGGCTCAACAGGCATATCAATGGAATACGATCCCGACGACCACTGGGACGCCACCTCGTGGTACGGCTACGACGACACCGAGAAAAAGAACGTGGAGAAACTCATCGTAGGCCGACTCAAGAGCGGTACCTTCGAGGCATTCAGCTACAGCGGCGAATATGGCAAGGATAACACATGGCCCTCCAACTGGGAAGAATACGCACATCACGACATAGGCCGCTCGAAGACCTTCTCACTCAAGCTCATCCAAGCCGACATCGAAGGCTATGCGGCCGACAATACTGATGGCTACAAAGCTTCCTCAAATCCCCTAATCTTCAGCTACTGTTCCTATGATGGCAAAGGGACGGGTGAACACTTCCTAAAGAAATTCTACCCCGGCAGCAACAGCTTCGCCGCCGACGCACCCATCTACACCGACCTGCCCTACGGCTACACGGCCGTAGCCACCGCAGCAGATCCTACCACTGAGACAGCTCCCGGCGGAGGACTCTACTACAAGCAATATATCTATCTACTACGGGGTAACCAGCAACCATACCACTGGTTCAAGCACTCCTACGTCGCCTCCATCCGATCTAACGAGATCGTGGAGAGACGCAGTTCTTTCAACGACGAGAAGGCCTTATTCGGCAACAGCGAGTTACGCAATCTCGTGCGCCTCGTCGGCATCATCGAAGGACCACCTCCAACGGTAGTGGATAATAACGAGTGGTTCGGCGACCTCGGCGTAGCCTCAAGCCTTGCCTTCACCATGGGATCGGGCACCAGCAACTCCGTGAGCCGACTCTATAAAAGCGACCTCAAATGCTCCTTCGGACCGCATACGGATAAACTCACGGCAGCATTCGGCGGCGGATACTCCTTCCAGAAACAACACGAGGAAGTAACAAGCCAGTCCGAGTCCATCACCGTTACCTTCGAAGCAAACGACACAGCAGACTACCGGGCCATCGCCCTCTACTCTGTACCCATTCTGACCCGTTGCGACCTAGAATACCTCTCCCCCACCCGGAGACAGAGTGTACGAATGCCCATATTCAGCTATACTTACATGACACGGCAGAGTATCAAACAAGTAGAAGTGCCTCTCGACCTAGAGCCTTTCCGCATAGACAATCCAAGCAAACTTGGAGACTGGGAGGCCCGTGAGATCCTCACCATGACCGCCAGCGAGCCAAATGTCAGCAAGTCCGTCAACTTCAGCCTCAACTCCGAACGGATCGACATGACGCTGGAAACCAGCGGCACAATCTCCGACAGTCAGACCAAAGGTGCCATCAGCCTTATGGATTTGAAATTCCCCTTCTTCCAACTGGAGAACCAAAGTTCTTGGGAATGGACAGACCAGACCACAGCGACAACCTCGCAGGGTATCAGCGCATCCTATTCGAAGATACGACGCACGGACAAGCACGTCAGGCCGGAAGAGACAGCCGAGTCCTTCTCATCCACCCTCTATCTGCTCACTGCCGAGAAGTCGAACACGCTCCGTGACCAGTACTACCCCAAGCTACTCGAACGGAAGATTAGCTTCGGCACCGATACCTTTCCCTTCATGGTAAACAGCGACAAACCCTTCGTATTGGCGTGGGACATCAACAACATCACCTATGTACGAGGTGACGTGAGCGCCACTGGCAATGAGGAGGTAACGACCGACGAGCCCCTGTCTATCCGCTTCCTCGACGGCATGCTTACGGTAGATTGCCTGCCGGGAGCCACCGTCAACGTCTACAGCATGAACGGCACGTTGGCTGGTCACCAGCAAGCGGTATCCGGAAAAGCAATCTTCAGCCTGCCCGGACACCTGTACACCGTGGAGGTCGTGACCGAACGTTACCGGAAAGTACAGAAAGTAGTGAGATAATACAGTTAGAAGCCATGAAGACAAACCTCCTCCAGAGAAAACGCCTCCTAACGGAAGAATCGAATCGCTGTTATCTGTGCGATGCCCCTGTCTGCACGAAGGCATGCAAGCCCGGACTAGATCCGGGCCGCTTGCTGCGGGCCTGTAAAATGGACAACCTAGCGGGAGCTATCCTCCGGGCCTACCGGATGGAAGCCTGCAAGGATTGCGACGGGCATCCTTGCGAGAAGGCCTGCCTCCGCGGACGAACCGACCGGGCGATATCCATCACCCAGATCGTACGGCAATTACAAGATATGCCAAACCCGACGGATAGTTCTCCCCTCACTTCGTCTCCGGACTTGGCGATCGACTTTTGTGGTGTCCGCTGCGCCAACCCCTTTATACTGGCCTCCTCGCCCGTAGCCCATAATTACGAGATGTGCGTCCGGGCCCTCGAAGCCGGTTGGGCCGGTATCTGCTTCAAGACGATATCATTCTATCCGAGCCATGAGGTATCCCCCCGCTTCGACCAAATGGAGGTGGATGGCGTGCCTTTCATCGGATTCAAGAACATGGAACAATTGTCGGAAGCCTCTGTCGAAGAGAATTTCGATACTCTCTATCGCCTCAAGCAACGCTATCCTGACAAATTAATCATCTCCTCCATTATGGGACGGACAGACGATGAGTGGACACGGCTTGCCCAATATTCCACGCAGGCTGGGGCCGATATCATTGAGTGCAACTTCTCTTGCCCACAAATGACGCAAGAAGGGATGGGCAGCGACGTAGGACAAAGCCCGGAACTGGTACGCCGGTTCACCGCCGCCACACGCCGGGGTACCCATCTGCCGATACTAGCGAAGATGACACCGAATATCGGGCAGATGACACCCGTGGCGCTCGCCGCCCACGAAGGAGGAGCCACCGGGATAGCCGCCATCAACACCATCAAATGTATCACCCGTATCGATGAGAAAGCACTTACGGCCCGGCCCGTTGTCTGCGGACTGAGCAGCGTGTCCGGCTATTCGGGGAAAGCCGTGCGCCCTATCGCTCTCCGGTTCATACATGAGCTGGCGAGCGATCCTTCTGCCGGCAAGATGCCTATCAGCGGGATAGGCGGTATAGAGACTTGGCGGGATGCCCTCGATTTCCTGCTACTAGGCTGTACAAACCTACAGATATGTACTGCCGTGATGCAATACGGCTTCCGGATCATCGACGATCTATGCGAAGGGTTACGACTGTTCATGCAAGAGAACGGATATAAAACCCTATCCGACCTCATAGGTATCGCTTTACCGAACATCGTACCCCCCGAGAAACTGGAACGTACGCAGATACACCGCCCGACAGTAGATAACAGCCTATGCCTCGGCTGCGGACGCTGTTTCGTTTCCTGTAACGACGGTGGACATCAAGCTATCCGTTTCACCTCTATGCGCAAACCGGTGATAGACGAGCAAAAATGTGTCGGCTGCCATCTTTGCGCATTAGTATGCCCAACCTTCGCCATACATTGACAGGATGAGGATCGAGACGGGACACCTTATTCTACTATCCATACTTCTTCTGTGCCCGCTAGTCCATTCAGACCTGCGGGCACAAGAGAAGACACCCGTCACACGAGCCAACTCCATCATGCGGCAGGTAATCCATCAAGCCCCCATCTACGAGCACGTCCTCGAGAGCTATGAAGCGGAGACCTACGTGAAAGGCCGTACGCACGTTCCCCGGAAGAACAAGCTGCTACGATACGCCTATCTGGTCTTCCCGATAGAGCGTCATCCCCGCGATGCCTTCTTCGAGATGAGTGGCCTCACCCGCTACGACGCTCCCAACCATTATCGCAACGAGATTGTAGCCATCAACAGCAGCCATCTCGCCGCCGGAAGGCATTACAAGGAGATAGCCTCGTTCGTCAACTTGAACGTCTACTCCCCCACGATCTACAATAAGGGAATGATCATGCCACTCTCGCCCGATGCTTTCAAATATTACACGTTTCGGCAGGAAGGCACGGACACGATCTCCGGCATCCCTGTTAACATCCGTTTCACCCCTCGCCAATGGAGCCAGAAACTACTATCCGGAAACCTGTACGTAACCGACGAACTCTGGACCATCGACCGTATCGAGATACAAGGGCACTCCTCTTTCTCCGAGTTCAACCTAAGCATACGTTTCAACCGTGACGAGAAGCATTTCATCCTCCCGGAAGAGGCTGACCTGCAAGTCTGCTACCATGCCCTAGGCAACCGGATAGAGAGCGACATCCACGCCGCTTTCCGCTATAAATCGATCTCTTGGGTAGAGGAAGACCATGAGAGCAGGAAACTACACTCGCTCGATCAAACCCAATACTATACGATCACCTCCGACACACTCTCCTTTACCCAAGACAGCGCTTATTGGAACAGCCGGAGGGACAAGCCGCTCACTACCGACGAGAAAGCCTTGTACACCACCGGAACGAACGTGGTGAGGACGGAAGCGGACAGCAGCGCTCTCACTCGCTACCTCCAACTCGGCGAGCGGCTCACCAGCACGGTCAACAGGGATTACAAGAGTACTCGTGTGAAGTATTCCGGCCTTCTCAACCCGTTCCAGCTATCTTTCGGAAGCAACGGGATCACCTATAAGCAAGAAGCACGTATCAGTAAGACATTCGAGCATGACCGTCAGCTACGCTTCCACCCCGAGATCGGTTTCCTATTCAAGGAGAAAGAGCTACGCCTACGGCTAACAACCGACTGGGAGTATCACCCCGAGCGTCAAGGCATCCTCAACCTCACGATAGCCAATGACAACCAAAGCTATTCCTCCGAAGTGATCCACCAGATCAACGAGATCCTAAAAGATACCCCAATCCGTTTCGAAGATCTCAACTTGAAGTATTTCCAGCACTACTATGCCAAGCTGATGAACCAGATAGAACTGATGAACGGCTTCCGGCTCTCGGTTGGACTCGCATACCACTATCGTACGCCCGTGAAAAAGAATAAGGATACCGGATTGGATCTAAAGGATCATAATGAGTTCACCCTGGTTATCGGCCTTACCTACACGCCCCGGCAATATTACTGGATGGACGGTTACCGGAAAGAGTACCTACATTCCCATTACCCGACCTTCCGGGTCGAGCTGGCACGAAGCATACCGGACCTGCTCGGCTGTACGGGAAATTATTGGCGGATGGAGGCCGGCATGAACCAGACCGTACGGCTGGGCTTATCCGAACGACTGAGTTACAATCTAAGCGGTGGACTCTTTTTTAACCAGCATAACATGTACTTCGCCGATTTTAGCTATTTCGCCAAACGTTATTTCCCCGAGCCTTGGGGCGACCGGTTTGGCGGGATCTTTCATAATCTAGGTGGGGATTGGTGCAATGCCTCCGACAAATATATTCAAGGGCACCTCATGTACGAGAGCCCATTCATTCTATTGCGATTCCTCAAGCCCAATCCCAAGGCGCATAAATACCTCGTGTCCGAACGTTTCTACCTCAGCCAGCTATGGACTCCCGTATTGCCGAATTACAGTGAGCTCGGGTATGGTATCGGTAGCGACCTTTTTCATATAGCGCTTTTCCTAGGCTTCGAGGAGTTCAAGTATCAAAGCGTCGGGTTGAAGTTCGCGCTTGAGTTATTCAGATAATTATAAACAAGTATAGATATGAACAAGAGAAACACTATTAAACGACTTCTTCACCGCGGATGCCTACTTATGTGTATCAGCGCAATAACAAGTTCGGCCTTCGCATGGGATTTCGCCGAGCATCGTAAGATCGGCGACCGTGCCATGAGCCTTCTCCCACGTTATCTGGTGGAAAACGGGATCTTCCCCAACGAGGCCGTCGCCGATAGCGCCTTGCTGCAAATCCTCAACATGTCGCATATGCCCGGCTCGAACGCCTACGCCATGAATGAGCTGACGCAGTTGCCGAATATCGTGACCTACGGTACGCTTTGCGGATTGGCCGGCGACCATGTGGAAAATCCCATGCTCTTGGAGACAGGCCTGCAGACCCATTTCTCCAAGACGAACCGTACGCTGGCTTTGGAGACACAAGCCATGAACGAGTTCCTCACCGGAGCCAACAGCAAGGAGTTGCTCGACATCAATCTGGCTTACGGTATCCTAGCGATCAAGGACCTCTCCCACTTCTACGCCTATGGCAAGGGATTGAACGAGCATCTGAAGATGATCGACCCCGAGCTGATCCGCCGCCTTCAACGCCCCTCGGAAGTAAACAAGGTCTTCGATAAATTAAATCAGTTGCCCTCCATGAGCAAGTATTTCTGCATCCACATCTTCGCCATCTATCTAGCACAAGAGGCAGGCAAAGAGATGTGTAAAGGAGATACGCAAACGGCGAGCAACCTTATGTTCTACGCCACGATGTACGAGGCTTTCGCCGAGCATTTCCTACAAGACTCCTTCGCCTCCGGACACCAAATGGTACGTAGGGGCTTCTCCGCCTCCGCCGTATCCAACAATAAGAGCCTGCACGATTTCTACAATACCATCCCCGTACAGACTGCCAACCTAAAGGGTGAGACTTGGAGCGCTTACGGCGATAAACGTTTGAACCAAAACATGATGGAGTACAACGAGGCCGATGATTACCGGCATATCCGGGTCACGGAGAAGCACCCTTATTCCTTGGAGAAAGGCTATAGCTACGAGCGGGAGACGAAAGTATTCTACCAAGTCGTGACCGCCACCTGCGAGTCTATCGTAGAAGTCTGGAAAGCTTACCAGAATGCTTTGGAAGGATCAGGCGAGAATATCTTGAACGAGATCCCTTCCGAACGAGACGACCTGCCCCAGTTCGTCTACGATCGTTTCCCGGTAATCAAGGATTTCCCGATCCCCTTCGGGACGGATCTGGATGACGTCCCCTTGGAAGCTTCCGTCGCCGACCGCAAGGATGAGCTACAGCTGATCGTACAAGAGCCTTTTACCCGCAACTTTATCCGGTCGAGGGTAGCCAACTCCTTCATGTTCCTGATCGGTACGCCGATCCATAGCAACCGGGACGGTGTCATGACGTATGGCGGTCGCTTGAACGTCAGCATGATCAATTGGCATAAGTTCGGGAAAGGGAAAGGCATGATCATGGAGCCGGGCGACATCGCTCATTGGGTATCCCCTACGATCTCCGGTTATTATATGCACGCCCCTTCCTCCTCCTACACGATCAAGAACTGGAACGTGAAGGCGGGCGCCAATTATAACATGGATATATTCGTTTCCCCGAAACGTTTCCTCGGCCTGTATAGTTATTTCGAGATGGGTATAGACCGCCGTAATGACGAGACCCGTTTCTTGGTAGCTCCCTCGGTCGGTATCCAGCTAGGTTCCCTGATCGGTGTCCATAATTTCAATATGCCGGGATGGTTACGCATCCCGTTGGGAATTATCCTCCCCTTGAAATTCGCCGTCACTTGCAATAAGGTGGCCGGCCGTCCGGTAGAATGGATCAGCAATATGGAGGTGGATATATTGTTCTAGGAAACACCTTGATTCATGCCTATATAGGTAAGAGGCCACACGGATATCGGCGTAACCCCTTACCTATATAGGCACAGGGCCACGCCGATACTCGCGTAGGGTCATACGTATATACGCGTGATCTCATCGATTTCACCGAACCCGATCAAGGCGTTAAACAGACGGATCCGGGTATACTTAGGCAGATCCTCTACCGGGATATCCTCGGCCTGTACCAAGCCTTTATCCAATAAGTAAGCACGCATCGTACCACATAACAAAGGGCGTGCGGGAGTGATCCAAGAGGTGCCATTCCAAAGGGCGACATTGCAAATGGAAGTATCGGTCAGCAAACCGTCACGGATGATCAGGATATCGTCATGTCCCCCTCGTTGGGCGAATAAATCATTTAAGCATTGACGATCCGTACTCTTATAGGAATAATCGATCTCATCGCATGTAACCAATCGCAAGGAATGAACCGGACGCATACGGTAAGGAACGTATTCTACCTGTAAGACCTCGCGGGTATATTCCACCCGGCATTTGGTACGTTCTTGATGAGGCCCCGGATGAATATAACCCGCGAGATCAATTTCTTCTCTCGCTCCGAATAGCTCCCTGCGGGTACGGTTCATACGGGCATTATGGTACGGAAGGTTATGTATCCGTCCCTTCTCGATACGGATCGTCTCCACAAACGGACTCCCAGATAAGGTCTCAATAGATGGGCACATATACTTTTTGTTTCATTTCGTTATACTCCGATCTCACATCACTTTTAGAGGTGATTCCCCCACCGCTCTTGAAAACAAACGAATGGGGAGAGACTTGTTCCATAAAACGGATCATCACGGCGCTGTCTAAATCTTGGCCGTCAAAATACCCCATCACCCCCGTATAGAAACCCCGCTCATAGGTTTCCGCCTCGGCGATGATCTCCAAGGTCTTTTTCTTGGGAGCGCCCGTGATGGAGCCGGCAGGCAAGAGGCTGAACAAAATCTCCCCGACATGTCCGTTCCATCCTTCCGGCAACCGGCCTCTTATCTCAGAGCTGACCTGCAACAAACTTCCGTTATGCGTACGCAGTTCATCGATATAACGATACCGGGGAACACAAACCTCGGAGGCTACGATACTCAAGTCATTCCGGATCAAGTCCACGATCGTGGCATGCTCCGCCGCTTCCTTGGGATCATCGAGGATACGTCTCCGGGCATCGGGCAGCGTAGCGTCGATCGTACCTTTCATGGGATACGAATAGATGAGACCATCCCGCGTCCGCACGAATATCTCCGGCGAGAATACCACGAAACGATCCCGCATCCAAAGCTTATACATCGCCTTGGAATGGTAAAAGATATCTTTCAAGGAGAGATTCGCATGTACCGGAGTAGCGCATGTCAAGTTCACCAAATAAGAATTACCCGCATGGATATGCCGGGAAACGGTCTCGAACGAATGGGCATACTCCTCGAAAGAGACATACGAGGGTTGCCATTCAACAGGTTCTCCTGTGATAAGA
>ULSJ01044909.1_pt1 | contig 19217 bp, 15 predicted proteins | sample 1956291 | NCBI WGS metagenome assembly ULSJ01 (sample SAMEA4835705, study PRJEB28245) | human gut metagenome | biome: gut microbiome; material: fecal sample | place: Denmark | collected 2008 | reverse complement strand
TACATTTTTATCTTTAATCGGTTTTATCGGACAGCAATAATTTAAATATGACAATACGATGAACGACACGGACGACTGCAAATTAAGAATCGATAGCCTGTCGACAAATAAGCCGACATTCATACAGCGCAAAAGCCCCCGAGCCGCTTTCCATGATTACAATGATGGGGATTATTTCGTCACCATTTGCACCAAAGGGCACAAACATTATTTAGGGAAAATAGAAAATGGCGAGATGAAACTTTCGCACATTGGAATATTTGCAACCAATGCTATGAAAGAACTGCCGTTGCATTACAAATACGCACAAGTACCACTATTCGTGGTCATGCCAAACCATATTCATGCCATCATTAGCATTGAATCCCCAACAAAAAACTCCGGAAGCATGCCATCGCAACGTGCTGCATTAAGTGTTGTAGTCGGTGGATTCAAACAATCAGTTACACTCTTTGCCAAACGACATGAAATCGAATTCGGATGGCAAAGCCGGTACCACGACCACATTATCCGCGGAATTCATGACGGCAATAATATATCCGAATACATACAAAACAATGTAGCAAGATGGGACCGTGACTGTTATAACGATACCCTCAACAGGCAACCGTAGAGACATTACCGAAACTCACGCAACCGTAGGGACACACCCCAGGTGTGTCCGGCGAGGAGCAACAAAGACATCACAACATTCCCTCTTGACAATGCGGACGCACCTCGGGTGCGGAGCAATTTCAAACCTAATTGAAACGACTTTATGGATAACAAAAACGCCTGCTGAAACCATCGTGGTTTCGGCAGGCGTTTTTGTTATTGTCAATCCTTCGCTATGCAAATATCAGCACAATGAGTTGCGCCGTGACGACTCGAAGGAACATTGTCAACGGATAAACTGTTGAATAGGCTACGGCAGGAGCATCGTTGTTGGCCACCTTGTTGGAATAAGCCAATGCAGGGGGGTCGGTATAGCTACCTGACATGATACCGAGAATCGACAAGTAGTTAAACTTGAATTTCATTCTTGCAAAAACGCCCATCACCATCTGCGGAATAAATGTGATGATAAAGCCCCACATTACCCAACGCAAACCTTGGGCATTGAACACCGTATCGTAGAATTTCTCACCGGCAGCAAGTCCGACAGACGCAAGGAACAAGCAGATGCCGATTTCCCGCAACAGCAAGCTTGCACTGGAAGAAGTGTAGGTGACGAGTTTCAACTTATAGCCAAAGCGGCTCAAAAGGATAGCCACCACCAACGGACCACCGGCAAGTCCCAGCATCAAGTCGGCCGACATGCCCGGAAGAGCAATAGGAATTGACCCGACCACGATACCGAGGAAAATACCAATGAACATTGTCACCATATTCGGCTCGTGTAGACGTTTCATGGAGTTACCCAAACGTGTTGCCAGACGGTTGATGTCGTCAGGATTACCCACAACGGTAATGCGGTCGCCCACCTGCAACGTCAAGTTCGGGCTTGCAAGCAAGTCGACACCGGCACGGTTGACGCGCGTCGCGTTCAGTTTGTATCCCATGCGCAGACGCATCGAACCCAACTTGCGGCCGTTGTATTCGCTCTTTGTCACGAGGATACGGCGTGAAACGACCAGCCCCGGAGAAGTTTCCCAGTCTTCCTGAATCACCTGACCGATAACGGAGCGGAACACCGGTTCATCCTGCACGGAACAAACAATCAACAGCGAATCGCCACACTGCAAAACCGTGTCGGCATTCGGTATAATGATTTCGCCGTTCGCCTTTTTAACACGGGAAACGACAAAATTGTGGTCGATTATATCGTGAAGTTCTTTCAAATTTCTTCCATTGATCAGCTGGTTTTCTACCATAAACGTCACCACGTGAGGTTTCAGCTGGCTGGATTCCTTCTCATCCTCGATTTCCTTCATTTCCTTTTCCAACTTGATTTTGAAGAAAATCTTCAGTAAAATCATCGAAAGAATAATACCGATTACACCCAGCGGATAAGCAGCCGCATATCCCATTGACATGTCGTCGGCTCCTGTCGGATATTTGCCAGGCATACCGTCCAAGGCCTGCTGAGCAGCACCCAATCCCGGAGTATTTGTAACGGCACCGGAGAGGATACCGACAATTTGAGGAATTGTCAGAGAGCCATCAAAATAAAAAATAGCCAATGCAATCCCCACATTCAACAATATACCGATTGTAGCAACCAAGTTCATCTGCATTCCTCCTTTTTTAAAGGAAGAAAAGAAACCGGGACCAACCTGAATACCAATCGAAAAAACAAACAGAATCAATCCGAACTCACGAATAAACTTCAGTAATGTGTCACTACTAAGGGTGAATCCGAAATGAGCCAGTACAATTCCGACAAATAACACAAAAGTGACCCCCAGCGATACGCCAAAAATCTTTACTTTTCCAAGCAACACACCTAAGGCTATCACAATGGAATAAACCAAGATGTCGTGTGCTATCGTCGGTTCAGTAAACAAGGATGTTAACCATTCCATCTTAACGCAATTATTATAGGTATTTTAAATTCTGTGCAAAATTAATATTTTTTCATGTATTTCACGAATATTTTTATAGAATGGTAATAAAACATCAAATAAATTGTTACACATCCCCCTGCGACAGTATGCTGGAATATCATTTTATAAGATTTTACCCACATTTATTGAAAAATATTTGGTATTTTAAAATATTCACTTTACATTTGCAAGCGTAATAAGAATTACGATTTAAAGATGAAAGCAAATAACATAGGAATTATCGGTATTATTTCTCTAATTTCTCTAGTCGTCGCTAAACCGGCAAAAGAGGAACGGTAATTCTTACCCTATATTTTAGTTAGTAACTATTGACCTTTCCTTATGAATATATGGAAAGGTTTTTTGTTAAGATAAAGTGAAAAAATGAGCAAACCACTTAGAAGCGCCGCCAGCACTGCCGGCAGAAGAATGGCAGGAGCAAGAGCATTATGGCGCGCAAACGGAATGAAAGAGGAGCAAATCGGGAAACCGGTTATCGCTATTGTCAACTCGTTTACACAATTTGTACCGGGACACGTGCATTTGCACGAAATCGGACAATTCGTAAAACAGGAAATTGAGAAACTCGGATGCTTCGCCGCCGAATTCAACACAATAGCCATTGACGACGGAATCGCCATGGGCCACGACGGAATGCTCTATTCATTGCCATCACGCGACTTGATCGCCGACAGTGTGGAATATATGGTAAATGCCCACAAGGCTGACGCAATGGTCTGCATCAGCAACTGCGACAAAATCACTCCCGGCATGCTGATGGCTGCCATGCGTCTGAACATACCGACCATCTTCGTATCGGGCGGACCGATGGAAGCCGGACACCTCGGAAACCGGGCACTCGATCTGATTGACGTGATGATTGACTCGGCCGACAGTTCGGTGGACGATGAAACCGTCAGCAAACTCGAGCGTCTTGCCTGCCCTACATGCGGTTCGTGCTCGGGCATGTTTACAGCCAACTCCATGAACTGCCTGAACGAAGCCATCGGCATGGCACTTCCGGGCAACGGTACGATTGTAGCCACCCACGCCAACCGTAAGGAACTGTTCCGCAAGGCAGCTGAAACCATCGTAAGGAACTGCCATGCCTACTACGACGAGGACGATGATTCTGTTCTGCCACGCAACATAGCCACACGCCAGGCAATGCTCAACGCCATGACGCTCGACATAGCCATGGGCGGCAGCACCAACACGGTGCTCCACCTGCTTGCCGTAGCCCACGAAGCAGGAGCCGACTTCACTATGGCTGACATCGACCGTCTTTCACGCCACACTCCAGTGCTGTGTAAAGTTGCTCCCAACTCAGCCTACCACATTCAGGACGTGAACCGGGCAGGAGGCATCCTTTCCATCATGAGCATATTGAGCAAACAAAATATCATCGACACGTCCTGCAAGCGTGTCGACGGACTGACACTGCAAGAAGCCATCAGCCAATATGCGATCGACGGCGATAAGTTCGGTCCGGAAGCCGAGAAGTTATGGAAATCCGCGCCATGCGGCGTGCATAACCTGAAACTCGGCAGTCAGGAAAGCTATTACACCGCACTCGACACCGACCGAGCCACTGGCTGTATCCGTGATTTCGAGCATGCCTACGTCAAAGACGGTGGACTGGCCGTGCTCTACGGCAATATTGCCCTCGACGGCTGCGTTGTCAAGACGGCCGGAGTCGACGAAAGCATCTTCCACTTCCGCGGAACGGCAAAAGTTTTCGAATCGCAGGAAGAAGCCGTCGACGGAATCCTGGGCGGAGAAGTCGTTGCAGGCGATGTGGTAGTCATCACCCACGAAGGGCCGAAAGGCGGACCGGGCATGCAGGAAATGCTCTACCCGACATCCTACATCAAGTCGCGCCATTTGGGCAAGGAATGCGCCCTGATTACCGACGGACGTTTCTCCGGCGGCACTTCGGGACTTTCCATCGGCCACATCTCGCCGGAAGCCGCAGCCGGCGGTAACATCGGACTGGTTAAGACCGGCGACATCATCGACATCAATATTCCAGAACGTACCATCAACGTGGAACTGAGCGACGAACAGCTCGCCGAACGCCGCAAGGCAGAAGAAAGCCGCGGAAAAGCAGCCTTCACACCAGTCTCTCGAAAACGTGAAATATCCAAAGCCCTGAAAGCCTACGCAGCCATGGTTTCGTCGGCCGACAAGGGTGGAGTAAGAATAATTGATTAACCCTACAATAAGAAGTTCTTATGAGCGACAAAATATCAGGAGCAGAAGCGATAATCCGCTCTTTGCTCGCCGAAAACATCAAAACCATATTCGGATATCCCGGAGGAGCCATTATTCCGGTGTATGACGTATTATACAACTACACCGACCGTCTCCGCCACATTCTTGTCCGCCACGAACAGGGAGCCGTGCATGCCGCACAGGGCTTTGCCCGTGTATCGGGGAAAATAGGTGTGGCCATCGTCACTTCCGGTCCGGGAGCCACTAACATCATTACCGGCGTTGCCGACGCACTGATCGACAGCACTCCTCTTGTAGTGATTTCAGGGCAAGTCGACAGCAAAGTGCTGGGCAGCGACGCTTTTCAGGAAACCGACGTAATCGGCATTACACAGCCGGTCACGAAATGGAGCTATCAGGTGCGCCGTGCCGAAGACATACCGTGGGCCATATCCCGCGCCTTCTACATTGCAGCCAGCGGCCGTCCCGGTCCTGTAGTCATCGACGTGACGAAGGATGCGCAAACGGGAATGATGGAATGGGGCTACAAAAAGTGCAACTTCATCCGCAGCTATAATCCGACACCGAAAATTAAGGCGGAAGCCGTGACACAGGCTGCTGAACTTATCAATGGCGCGAAACGGCCTCTCATCATTGCCGGACACGGCGTGCTGATTTCCCAAGCAGGAAAAGAGTTGGTCGAACTGGCGGAAAAGGCCGAAATACCGGTTATCAATACGCTGTTGGGACTTTCAACAATCCCAAGCGACCATCCGCTGTATAAAGGTATGGCAGGCATGCACGGCAACATCGCCGCCAATGTGGCGACGAATGCCTGCGATGTACTGATTGCCGTCGGCATGCGCTTCGACGACCGTGTAACAGGCGATCCGAACAAATACGCCCGACAAGCGAAAATCATCCATATCGATATCGACCGTTCGGAATTCAACAAGAATATTCCTGTCGACGTGGCAATTCTCGGCGATGCCAGGAAAGTGTTGGAACAGCTGATACCACAAGTTGAGAAAGCCACACATCAGGAATGGCTGAAGACTTTCGAACGTCCGCAGGCAGTCGAAGAGGAAAAAGTTGTCAAGCCGGAAATACATCCGACCGAAGGTCCGATAAACATGGGAGAGGTTGTACGCAAAGTGTCGGAAGCGACAGACCACAAGGCCATCCTCGTGACCGATGTCGGACAAAACCAGATGCTGGCCGCCCGCTATTTCAAGTACACGCAGCCCGACAGCATCGTGACATCCGGCGGACTCGGCACGATGGGATTCGGATTGCCGGCAGCCATCGGAGCCAAAATCGGTGCTCCCGAGCGTAAAGTGTGTCTGTTCGTTGGCGACGGCGGTCTGCAAATGACCATACAGGAACTGGGTACCATTCTGGAATTCAAGGTACCGGTAAAGATTATCCTGCTCAACAACAACTTCCTTGGCATGGTGCGCCAATGGCAGGAACTGTTCTACCACAAACACTATAGCCAGACTCGGATGACCAATCCCGATTTCACGCTGCTTTGCAAAGCCTACGGAATAGAAGCCGAGGATGTATGCACACGCGAGGAGCTCGACGGTGCCATCCGCAGAATGGTGGACAGCAAGGGAGCCTATCTGCTGAACGTGAACATCATACCGGAAGGCATGGTATTCCCGATGACTCCGGCCGGAAGCGGCATTGACACCATTTTGGTAAATTCAACTGAACGCTACAACTAAAACCTACGCACGATGGAAAAAACATTATATACTGTTACCGTATTCACTGAAAACAGAGTCGGACTGCTGAGCCAAATCTCAATCATCTTCACCCGACGAAGCCTCAACATTGAGAGCCTTTCAGTGTCGCCCTCCACCATTCCGGGCATCCACAAGTTCACCATCACCGTATGGAGCGAAAAAAGCGTAATGGAAAAGGTCATAACGCAAATCGACAAACGCATTGATGTCCTTAAGGCGTTCTATTACACCGACGACGAACTTGTTTTCCAGGAAATTGCACTTTATAAAGTGCCGACCGTCCAACTTCTCGACGAGCAGGAACTGGAATCCATCATCCGCCACCACAATGCCCGTATCCTTGAAATGAACCGACAATTTACGGTCATTGAGAAAACCGGGCAGAACAAGGAAACGGAAGCTCTCTTTGAAGAGTTGAAAAAATACGGCATACTGCAATTCGTCAGAAGCGGACGCGTGGCCGTGACGAAAATGAAAGAAGAATATCTGAACATGTTCCTTGAATATCAAAAGCAAAGAGAGGAAGAACTGAATGGTACTGACGGAGAGTAAACAGCTATACAGCTGCCGCCATATGCTGACGGCCGGAGAATGCAATGCGCAGCGCGAAATGCCGCTTCAGCTGCTGGCTTCGAGAATTATTGAAATTGCCACCTACCATGCCAACTACTGGGGCGTGGGCTATGCCAAACTGCTTGAGCACAATCAGGCGTGGGTACTTTCCAGAATGGCGATTGAAATGAAAATGTTTCCGAAAGTCGGCGAATACTACACCCTGACAACCTGGGTGGAAAACTATAACCGGCATTTTTCGGAACGCCACATCGAAATCACCGACGACAGCGGTAACGTGCTGGGATACGCCCGGACCATCTGGGCGGTAATCGACATCACCACACGCTCAAGCTGCGACATTACTGCATACGAGTTCATGAAGGACAATATTCTCGCCAGAGAATGTCCCATTGAACGCCAGTCGAGATTCAAGACGGTCAACCACCTGCGGGAAAGCAGCTACACATTCCGCTCGTCGGATATCGATTTCAACCGCCACGTAAACACGCTGCGCTACATCTGCGTGCTGCTCAACCAATGGAACGTGGACTTTTACGACCGGCACAGCATTCACCGGTTTGAAATTACATTCATGAAGGAATGCCGGGAGAATGAAGAAGTCACCATCGGAATCGACGACTCCACGAACGAATGTCTGCTGGAAATCGTTCATGACAATGCAGCCGTTTGCAAGGCAAAATTCATATTCGAGAAAAGATAAGAAATTACAAAAACAACTTTACATAAATTCAACCAAATTTTAACAACAATGGCTATCATTAATTTTGGCGGTGTTGACGAGAACGTAGTTACCCGCGAAGAATTTACATTAGAAAAAGCAAGAGAGATTTTGAAAGACGAGACAATCGCCGTAATCGGATACGGAATCCAAGGTCCGGGCCAAGGCCTTAACCTTCGCGACAACGGGTTCAAAGTGATTGTCGGCCAACGCAAAAACTCAAAATCATGGGACAAGGCCGTTGCCGACGGCTGGGTAACAGGCGAAACACTCTTTGAAATTGAAGAAGCCGCTGAAAAGGCCACTATTATAGAATACCTGCTTTCCGATGCTGCCCAAATCGAAGTATGGCCGAAATTGAAAAAGCACCTTACGGCAGGCAAAGCCCTTTATTTCTCCCACGGGTTTGCCATCACCTACAAGGAACGCACGGGCATTGTTCCGCCGGCCGACATCGACGTTATCATGGTCGCTCCTAAAGGTTCAGGCACATCACTCCGCCGTCTGTTCGTTCAAGGCCGCGGACTAAACTCCAGCTTCGCTGTATATCAGGATGCTACTGGACGTGCCAAAGACCGTGTTCTGGCATTGGGTATCGGTATCGGCTCCGGCTATCTGTTTGAAACAGACTTCAAACGCGAAGTATACAGCGACCTTACCGGTGAACGTGGTTCTCTGATGGGTGCCATCCAGGGACTTTTCGCCGCTCAATACGACACACTCCGTGCTCACGGTCACACTCCGTCGGAAGCCTTCAACGAAACTATTGAGGAACTCACTCAGTCGCTGATGCCGCTTATTGCCGAAAACGGTATGGACTGGATGTATGCCAACTGTTCAACTACGGCACAGCGCGGTGCACTCGACTGGTGGAAGAAATTCCGCGACGCAACACGCCCGGTATTTGAAAGCCTCTACCATGAAGTGGAATGCGGCAACGAGGCTCAACGCTCCATCGATTCCAACAGCAAGGAAGGCTACCGTGCCGGCCTTGAAAAGGAACTGAAGGAACTGCACGACAGCGAAATGTGGCGTGCCGGCGAAACCGTCCGCAAGCTCCGTCCGGAAAACAACTAAACAGACCTGCCAACAGGCAGAATGCATAATTAATTGCCCGCCACCCGCAGAGAATGAGAGCCTCTGCGGGTGGTTGCGTTTTATTATGCCCCATCACGGCAGCCTTTCCCCGAAAAACAGACTTCAACTTCAGGCAGAAAAACAGACGGCATTTTACATATTTTCGCTTTACGATTTTTTATAAACAAACAACTTATACTAATTTTGTAGTTTGATATGTCAAAACGCCTGACTGTGGACAAAAGGTTAAAACGCATAGTACGCTGTTGCTGTAGAATGGTAGGGGTTGCCGTTTTACTACTCTTTATTTCCTGCAGCTCAACCAAACACGTTCCCCAAGGAAAGTATTTGGTAAACAAGGTCCATATCAATGTGCTTGACAACAATAGCGTCAACGAAAAACAGTTGAAAAGCTATCTGCGACAAACGCCCAACCATGAGATTTTCGGCGGGCTGAAATTCCAGCTGGCATTCTATAACATGTCAGGGAAGGACAGCACAAAATGGTACAACAAATGGATTCGCCGACTGGGACAAGCCCCGGTCATCTACGATTCTACTCTTACCACCGCTTCCGCCAACCAGCTGAAACTCGCTCTTGTCAACAAAGGCTATCTGGAGACAGAAGTGGACGTAGACACGGTTGTCAATTCAAAAAGAAACAAAATAGAGGTCAACTACAACATTCTGACCAAGCAGCCGCACTACATTAATTCCATCAGCTACAACATTCCCAACGATTCGCTCAACAAGCTTATCATGCAGGACTCCCTGCAATTTCTGCTACACCCAAAAGACCTCTTCGACCGTACGAAACTAGACGAAGAACGGCAGGCCATCACGGAACGCCTGCGCAAACAGGGCTATTTCGGCTTCAACAAGGACTACATCACCTACACTGCCGACACGACAGCCAACAGCAAGGCAGTCGACCTGACGCTGAATGTGATGCCGCCTTATGCTAACAGCCGGATTGAGAACTACACGGAACACCGTCCGTTCTACATCCGCAACATCTATGTCATCACCAACTACGATCCGTCGAAACAACATAACATCAAGAACTATCAGAACGAAGACACCGTCACCCATAAGGGAATCAACATCCTCTACGAAGACGACAAATATCTCCGTCCGTCCATCATCGACGATAACTGCTTCATCAAACGGGGTGAAAAATACAACTCTGCCGACATCGACCGCACCTACCAGTCGTTTGGCCGCCTCGGCATTCTGAAATTCATCAACATCAGTTTTGAGCAGGCCGGCGAATTCGACGGAAAGTTGTGGCTTGATACCTATATACTGCTGACGAAAGGCAAGTCGCAGACGGTTTCCGTTTCGCTGGAAGGGACCAACTCGGAAGGCGATTTGGGATTCGGAATCTCAACTACCTACCAGCACCGTAACCTGACACATGGCTCGGAAACGCTGACAGGAAAAGTGGGTATCAACTACGAAAGTCTTTCGGGCGACATGTCGGGCCTCATCAACAACCGTTATGCGGAATACTCCGGCGAAGTGAACATCAACTTCCCGAAATTTATCTTTCCGTTTGTCAAAAAGAGCTTCCGGCAAAAAATCAGAGCCAATACGGAGTTCGGCACGGCATTCTCCTATCAGGAACGTCCGGAATACACCCGTGTGATTGCCGGCGGCGGATGGAAATACAAATGGACAGAGCGGGGAAGCATGATCAGTCATCAGTTTGATTTGCTGGATATCAGCTATATCTATCTTCCGAATATCACGGATTCGTTTCTCGACGAGATAGAATCCGACAACCCTCTCCTGCGCTATTCCTATGAAGACCACTTTATCATGCGTCTGGGCTACTCGTTCTACTACACGAACAAAAAGGCGACGACAGGCATCGGCAACTTTTCTTACCAACCGAACATCTACACGTTCCGTGCCGGCGTAGAAACGGCCGGCAATCTGCTGAATGCCTTTTCGCGGCTGACCAACCAGAAAATCGACCCGGCCACACAGGGCTTCAAGATTTTCGGTATCCAGTATTCCCAATATGTAAAATTCAACTTCGACTATTCATATAACCACTCCTTCGACCGTCGTAACTCCCTTGTGTTCCACATTGGAGCCGGAGCCGGCATTCCATACGGCAACTCCACGATTCTCCCGTTTGAAAAACGGTTCTATGCCGGAGGTGCCAATAGTGTGCGCGGATGGTCGGTCCGCACGCTCGGTCCGGGCAGTTTCAACGGCAACAACTCCGTGAACTCCTTCATGGAACAGTGTGGCGACATCCGTCTGGACATGAACCTGGAATACAGGGCAAAACTGTTTTGGGTGTTTGAACTGGCAGCCTATATCGATGCCGGCAACATTTGGACAATCCGCTACTACGAAAACCAGCCGGGAGGAGAATTCCGTTTCAACAAATTCTACAAACAGATAGCAGCAGCCTATGGGCTTGGACTCCGCATGAACTTCAACTATTTCCTCATCCGTCTCGACAGCGGTATGAAGGCTTACAATCCGGCAGAAGGACAGGAAAGATTTCCGCTTGTCCACCCCAACTTCAAGCGCGACTTTGCTCTCCACTTCTCTGTAGGCTACCCGTTCTAAAAGAAAAACGTATTACTTCAAAATACTTAGCATATATGAAAAAACTGATTATTTTCGATTTGGACGGCACACTTATCAATTCAATAGCCGACCTCGGAACAGCTACCAACTATGCGCTCCGCCTCAACGGATATCCCGAACACGAATTGTCAAAATACAACATGCTCGTCGGCAACGGTGTGAGCAAACTCATCGAACATGCCCTTCCGGAAACCGAGCGTACCGTCAAAAACATCGAACGCATCAAGAAGGATTTCAAAACATACTACAACGTACACAACACGGATCTGACGGTGCCTTATCCGGGCATCCCCGAATTGCTCGAAACCCTTCAGCAGAAAGGCATCAAAATGGCCGTTGCTTCCAATAAATACATCGAAGCTACGCAAGCGCTTGTCAAGCATTTCTTCCCCAACATCAGCTTTGTGGCCGTCGAAGGTCAGCGGGAAGGCGTTCCCGTCAAGCCCGACCCCTCGGTAGTTTTCAGTATTTTAGGAAAAGCTCTTATCCAGAAACAGGATGTACTGTATGTAGGTGATTCAGGTGTTGACATGGAAACGGCACGCCGTGCCTGCGTGGACTCCGTCGGTGTCACTTGGGGATTCCGGAGTCGTACGGAATTGCAGGAATATCTTGCCGATAATATTGTTGACAAACCTGAAGAAATTCTCGAACTTCTGGGCTAAGAAGTTAATTAAAGCTAAAATTAACTTTCTTTATAGACAAGGAATTAGCAAACATTTTGGTAATGATGAATCAATATGTAATTTTGTGCAGTCACTGCAACCGATGAAGTTATTCAACTATGAATGGATAGTGAAAGATTTCTGTTTTTCAATCATTTTCAGCAGTCATAATACTGCTTCCGCCTGAATCGGGCAAACTTTTTCCATTCATACATATTTGAATCTTCAAAGGAATACAAACGATGAAGCATGCTTCGGCCGATTGCAGTTCGAATATGCCTTTGTGCATATATGATTTTTAGTATTGACACAAGCAACACATATAAAATAAACGACTCTGGAGGTCATACGTTGTGAAACGCATGACCTTATTTTTTAGATGCTAATCCACTATTTTTTTGTACATTTGTGCAATAACTTTAAACTCATAAGAATGCTAAACAAAAGAATAGAAGAAGCGCTTAACGCTCAAATCAATGCAGAATTTTGGTCTGCGTATCTTTATTTGTCAATGTCGACATATTTCGAAGCAGAAGGTAAAAGTGGATTCGCCAACTGGTTCAGAATTCAATTTAAAGAAGAGCAGGCTCACGCTGAAATCCTGATGAATTACGTTCAGGACCGCGGTGGCCGCGTAGAACTCCGCGCCATCGAAGCTGTCCCGACATCATGGAAATCAGCTTTAGACGCTTTTGAAGCTACTTTGGCCCACGAAAACAAGGTAACTGCACTCCTCAACAACCTTTACGCTATCGCCGAGGAAGAAAAGGACTACGCTACACGCAGCACGCTGACTTGGTTTATCGACGAACAGGTGGAAGAAGAAAAGACAGCACAAGGCTACATTGACAATCTCCGTCTTATCGGTGACAACGGTTTCGGCATCTACACGCTCGACAAAGAACTTGGAGCACGCACGTACAATGCTCCGGCTCCGCTTGCCAACAAACAGTAACGGAACAGAACAACAAACAACACAACGAGATGGATTTCGGATGAGCCGGAATCCATCTCGTTTATTTTATTGCCACAAACACAAATCGACAATTTGATTATAGACAAATTTCGTGCTGATGACGGCGGTCGAATGATCATTGAGGCAAAAAAACGACGCCGGCATAATGACTATACCGGCGTCGCAAATATTTATCAACCTGTTTTATCTCCTTATTCCGGAAGCATGATTACTTCGCAGCGGTTACCCTGGTTCAACAGCTGACCGACGAATTTTTCCATCTGTTCAGCCGTCAACGAATTGATTATTTTCTTGTAGTTGGAATAAGTGTCGATTCCGTTCATGGCAGAATCTTCCATTACGTCCAACCAATAACCATTTTCACGAACCTGTTCATCGTAACGCTTCAGCATGTATTCCTTCATCTTCTTCAATTCAGTGTCAGGAATATCCTTGGCAAGTGTTTCAAGGCTGTTGATCGTTGCCTTCTCACTCTTTTCACGTTTGTCTGGATTCAAGGCAAAAGCAGTTTGAATAACAAAATAATCTTTGTAGTTAGTGTTTACGTAACCCACCGAATATGGGCTGTAGGCAGCACCCTCGTCTTCGCGCACGCTGTTGAGCAATTCGTTTGCCATCAGCTGTCCGACGATGCTCACCTTCAGTTTGTTTTCAAGCGTATAGTCGATATCGCCTGTCCAAACCATTGCCAGCATGGCCAGATTGCTTTCGCTCTTCTGCTTGAATGTCTTGTTCACTTTGCCCTTCACGACAGCTTTTCCATCGTTGACGGCTTTTTCAGCCTTACCCTTAGCAGGAAGTGAAGCAATATATTGAGCTACGTATTTTTCCATTTCAGCTTCGTCGAAGTTACCGGCGATGATGAAAGTAAAGTCAGCAGCGTTGGCAAAACGTTCCTTATAAATTGACACCATACGGTCGTAATCCATCTTGCTGAGCATTTCGTAGTTCTGAATCATTGCCTTCGGATGATGTCCGTAAAGGTTGCGCACCAAAGAATCTTGGAATACGTATTGCGGATCGCGCGACATGTTTTCCACTTGTGAGAGCATCAAGTTCTTCACTGTTTCATAAGCAGCCTTGTCTTCGCGAACTTGAGTAAAGTTAAGATAAAGCAGCTGCATCATTGTTTCCAAATCCTTCGGTGTTGTCTTGGCTGTCATGCCTTCTTCGTAGTCAGAAATGTACGGAGAAACCGTTACCTGTTTGCCGGAAAGAAGTTTTTGCAGGTCAGTATAGGAGAACTGAGCAAGACCCGTTGTCGGAAGGACATCAGCGGCAAGCATCACATTAGGATAGTCGGCTGCCGGATAAACCGAAGCGCCGCCCTCACTTATTGCCTTCAGACGGATTTCATCGTCCTTGAAGTCAGTCTTCTTCAACATGACTTTCGCACCGTTCGACAGCGTGAGTTCCGTATAGCCCAACACCTTGTTTGTTTTTTTCTTGACAATCTTACCAGGAGTAGGCAGCGGATTCAGCAGCGGCTCGTTCGACACACTGTCGACATAAGCGTCCACCTTTGCAGCCTTCACTTCGTCGATAACAGCCTTCAATTCCTCAACGGTCGGAACTTTCACACCTTCTTTGTCAACACAGGCAGAAAGCACAACAAGATTTTTATCGGTGAGCAACTTGGATACAAACTCGTTGACAGCCTCTACCGGAAATCCCGGAAGAATAGTCTTCATCTTGTTGTAAACATAGTCAATGTCGGCAATCGGTTCGTTGTCGATGAAATTTTCGATGTATGTCTCGGCATACACGTCGTTTTTGTCCGTTGCACGGTTGTTGTAACGGTTTTCAAGCATGCTCAGATATTCCGTGCGGGCACGGTCATACTCCGTTGCTGTAATGCCATATTCTCTCATACGCTTGAATTCGGTCAGCACAGTGCGCAGAGCGGCTTCCGGACCCTTATCGTTGACTACGGCCTGAGAAAGCAATGCGCCTTTCGTAGTCGCATACAGATAAGAATCAATGCTTGCCGAACAGCCGCCGAACGGAGCGTCAGGACTGAGAGCAATATCAGTAAAACGGTCAGACAATACCTTGCTGATGACGTACATGACATATTCATTCAGCAAATTGACATCCGTATTACGCATTTCACGCGGCATCTTGTCAAATTTCTGAGCCACAAAAATCAAATTAATCGGCATTTCCTTGTCCTTGTCAGAAATAATAATCGGCTCATCGTTGTCGCCAACCATATGATATTCAAATTTTGCCGGATTTTCAGGCATCTTGATGGGCGAGAACAGTTCCTTGATTTTCTGTTCGACCTTGTCAACGTCGATGTCACCCACGATAATCAGGCCCTGCAAGTCAGGACGATACCACTTTTCATAGTAGTCACGAAGCACCTGCGGCTTGAAATTGTCAACCACGTCCATCGAACCGATAACATTGTGTGTCGCATATTTCGTACCCGGGTAAAGCGTTTCACCGTTACGGTTAAGAATACGGGAGATAGCTCCGTTGCCTACACGCCATTCTTCATGAATCACACCGCGTTCCTTTTCTATTTCCTCGTCAGAGAGCGTCAACGCGTCGGCCCAGTCGTGAAGAATCAGCAAACAGGAATCCACCACGGTTTCACGTGCAGTCGGCACATTAGTGATTTCATACACCGTACGGTCAGTTGAAGTATAGGCATTCAAGTTGGCGCCAAACTTAACGCCGATGCTTTCCAGCCAGTTCAACATCAACTTATCAGGAAAATTCTTCGTTCCGTTGAAACACATGTGTTCCAGAAAGTGTGCCAATCCGTTTTGATTTTCCTCCTCCTGCACGGCCCCCACACGCTGGGCAATGTGGAAATTGGCCAAACCTTTCGGATGCTCATTGTGACGGATATAATACGTCAGACCGTTGTCGAGCTTACCGATACGCACATTCGGGTCGGTCAGCTCCGGCATCTGCTGAGCAAACACACTGAAAGTCGCCACTACCATAGCAGCAACAATCATCATTTTTCTCAATGTAGCTTTCATTTCAAATGATATATTTGGATTTTTATAAGGCAAAGATAGCAAAAGATGAGAGCAGAGACAAATGAAAACACAGTTTTCAAATTTGGCTATGCCGAGCCGCATCCTATCTCACGCAAAGATAGCAAAAGGTGAGAGGAAAATAAAATATCGGAACTCGTTTCAGATATTTTTTATCCCGAACCGCAATCTATCTTATCCAAAGATAGCAAAAGGCGAGAGGGAAATAAAATATCGAAAATTATTTCATAAATTTTATGAAACAATTTTCCATTTTACAAATTATTTCAGAATCTATTCAGAATTGTGTTTCAACTTTGCATTAGAAACATAAAATGAAAAAACAATGAGAAACAAAACATTCTATTTTAACAACATTTTCATCCTGTTCATTTTTTCTTTACTTTTTGCAAGCTGTAATGAGAAACATATTGACTTCGACAAGCTGCCTGCAAAAGCACAACAGTTTGTATCCGGTAATTTTCCGGGAATATCCATAGTCCAAATCCTTCAAGACAAAGATGACGGACACAAAGAATACGAAGTCATTTTATCAGACGGCTCGACGATCCATTTTGACGAAAACGGCGACTGGGAAGAAATCTCATGCCCATTTTCCACTTTCCCGCAAAACGTATTGTCTGAAATAATAACATTCGACTTAAACAAACGTTTCCCGCAAGCCCATATTCTCAAAGCCGAAAAAGAAATTGGAGGTTATGTTCTTGAAATCAACACCACAGACGGTGCTAACTATGAACTGCGCTACTCCATGAAGGGCGAATTTATTAGTCAAAGCATTGAGACAAACGACTAACAATATCACATTGGCAATAATAAAACTAACAATAGTCAGCAAGATTTGATTTTGAATCTTGCTGACATTATTTTTTATTCATAAAAGCCTTCCGTTATCATTCCATTCTCCATAGAGAATACCGTTTCTTGTATTTTCGATAAACCTATTCAAACGGCTTCTAAAAATTTCAGGCTGCTTCTTTTTAATCTGAATGGTATCTATCCGTATTCGCTTGTATAACTCCGGCTGACGACAAAAATTTTCCCATACTACATCATCTGCCTTTAATTCTTGAAGGACGTCCTCATCTATTGAGAAACCATTTTCCGACATATCCGGCAAAACGGCCCTTCCGGCATCCGTCATCAACCCCAACCTTTCCATTCTTCGACATCTCTCTTTATTCAACTCCGACCAATTACTCCGTGGTCTTCTCGGACATAATCTTTGAGCAGTTACATTATCTGATATCTTTTTAGTCGTACTGTCAATCCAACCAAAACATAAAGCCTCTTCCACTGCGTCTATATACCAGAAATTCCCATCATCTACAGGTCTGCCACGTTTAACCACAATCCAACATTCCGATTCCTTATCATGATTCTGCAACAACCAATCACGTAACTCTTTTCTCGACTTAACATCCAACAAATTTTGAATAGTCATACTCTCAATTTTTTGTGTACCAAAAATTCCAATAATAGACAAAGATATATAATAGCAAATGCCGAAACAAATCAAAACACCAATTTCCAATAAATATTGAATACATCCTGAAAACGATTCAAGCGCATTGCAAAAATATTCCAACGGCATACACAAAGCCAACAAACCGCTAATTACCATCCGGTATCATCGCATGGGCGACACAATCCCCGAACGTAGGGACACACCCCAGGTGCAGTGCTGTCCCAAGGATTTGTTAACATTTGAATATAACTAATTATATTACTGCTTGTTATATTGCAATAAGTGCTGCGGTGTATTTTGAAACGAGGTCAGAGATTACTATTTTGCATAGTTGGAAAAATGAAAGCGAAATGGCACAAATCCCTTACATCTTCAATCAGCTGCACAATTTCCTTGCAAAAGACCATTTTGACAGATTGGTCAGAAAATATAATGGTAATGCTTATGTCATCAACTATACCTGTTGGAATCATCTTTTGGTGATGATATGGTCTCAATTGACTTCAAGACGTAGTCTTCGGGATATCGAAACATCTATCCGTGCTCATTCCGACAAGGCTTATCGGCTTGGTTTTGGCAATTCCATTAGCCGTAATAATATCGCTTATGCAAATTCGAAGCGCAATGTGGCAATCTATCGCGAGTTTGCCCAGGAGATGATGAAAAGGGCTTCAAAAACTACAATAAAGGACAAGACGCTTAGGGAAATTGCCGACGTATTCGGGGTAAGTGGATTTTTTGCAATCGATTCGAGCAGGATATCGTTGGATCTGAACAAATTCAATTGGTCTGTTCCTCAGGAAGAAACCGGAGGAATCAAACTTCACACGCTGTATGATTTATTGAGAAATGTTCCCAAAATATGTCTTATCACAGGCCATGAAGAACGGGACCAGACATTTATGGAAAGCTATCCCTTTGAGCGAAATTGCTCCTATGTATTTGATAAAATGTACTTTAAGACAAGAGGCTTTGCTGCTATTAATTTTCAGAGGGCTTATTTTGTCTCCCGGATGAAACGCAATGTCGTTTTTGAGACAATAGACAGGCGTTCTGTAAACGGCAAGCGTGTTTTAGGCGATGACATCATACTTTTCATCAGCAGATGGGCCAAGATGGGTTATCCGTATAAATTGAGAAGAATCCAATTCTATAGTGTCGAGAAAAACGAAGTGTTGGATTTTGTCACCAACAACTTTGATATCGATGCTGAAAACATAGCATTGATATATCGATACCGTTGGCAGATAGAGCTGTTCTTTAAATGGATCAAACAGCACCTCCATGTAACATCGTTTTATGGACATCCGCAAACGCTGTGATGATACAGATTTACGTTGCCTTTACGACATTCTGTATGCTTGCCATGGCAGCAAGCTCTTTAAATTATCAAGGTTCATTGTATGAGTCCGCAAATATCATGAGTGTGTCCCTTACAGAGAAAGTATATCTTCGCGATTTACTTGACAGATACAGCAACAACATCGATAAGGTGAGTGCAGATAGCTGCCAACTCTCTCTGTTCGAATTTTGACATTTTGCTATTTTGGCACGTCTCAAAATGAAGGGAATTTGTGTGTTAAATTTTCCTTGGGACAGCACTGCACCCCAGGTGTGTCCGCT
>ULSJ01030781.1_pt1 | contig 19242 bp, 13 predicted proteins | sample 1956291 | NCBI WGS metagenome assembly ULSJ01 (sample SAMEA4835705, study PRJEB28245) | human gut metagenome | biome: gut microbiome; material: fecal sample | place: Denmark | collected 2008 | reverse complement strand
TAGCGGCTGCTGCCAAGACAAAATGGCCGGCCGAACAGGGCCTGATTTCCATGACCGGCACCTTCATTGATACCATCATCATTTGTACCCTTACCGGCCTCACCATCGTCGTATCCGGTCTCTGGACCAGCGATGCCAACGGCGCTGTTCTGACCCAGCATGCCTTTGCCATCACCTACGGCGACCTGGCTCCGATCCTGCTCACCGTTTCCCTCACCCTCTTCGCCTTCACCACCATCCTCGGCTGGAGCTACTACGGCGAACGCTGCTGGGAATACCTCTTCGGCACCAAGACCATCAAGCTGTACCGCATCATGTATGTCCTCATCATCGCTTCTGCTGCTTTCATGAAGCTGGAAGCCATCTGGGCACTGGCAGATATCGTAAACGGCCTTATGGCGGTTCCGAACCTGATCGCTCTTCTGGGACTGACCGGCGTCATCGTGGCGGAAACGAAGAAATACTTCGCACACCTGGAAATCCGCGATGCCAAGCTGCAGGCCTACAAGGCAAGACGGATCGGCAAAAAAGCATAATCCACCCTCGGAAAGCTCCGCTTCGGCGGGGCTTTTTCTTTGGGGAAAAGGGCGGGAAATCCCGCTTCCGGAAGACTGTACGGAGATGACCCGGCACGGCGGGAGGACCTTTTCTGCCGGCCGGGCGCGGGATTGACTGCCGGTCTTTTTTTCCGGGATTCCGTTGTTTCCCCCGGGAAAGGATAATATAATAAAGAGGCAACGGCGGAGACTGCGGTTTCCGCTGCGGAGGAGGAATATTGAATTGATGAGAATGGCTGTGATCGGCGCGGGGAGCACGGCTCTGGCCTGCGCCGCTTATTTTCAGGTCAGGGGGATTTCCTGCCGTCTCTATGCAAGGGATACCGGGAAAGCCGAGCTGTGGAAGCATATGCCGCTGACCGTATCGGGAGAGCTGGAAACGTCCTTTTACGTGCCCGTTTCTTCCTCTCCGGAGGATGTCATGCGCACCTCCGACTGCATCCTGATCTTTACCGGAGCGGAGGATTATGAGAATGTGATCCGGGAAATCCGGCCGTACCTGCGGGATTCCCACCATATCCTTTTCATGAACGGCCGGTGGGGGCTGGTGAGGGCGCTGCGCCTTCTCCTGCAGGACAAGAATACACCGGAAATATCGGTGGGCGAGGTGTCGGATATGCCCTTTTCGGCGGAGCTGTCCGCCGACCGGACGCACCTGGTTTTCGGACGGAAAAAGGAAGCTCTCGGCTATGTTTCCCTCGGCGGCGAGGAAGGCTTTGCAGAGGTCCTGCATGCCCTTGTTTCCCGGGTGAGCCGCGTTTCCTCTCCGGCAGCCACCTCCATGGCATCGGCCATGCCCATCATCCGTACGGCGGGATGCCTTTTCAATATGACCCGCATCGAGAACGATCCGGATTTCGAGCTGTTCCGGGACGGACTGACCGGCCGGGCGGCGGATTTCCTGGAAGCCTGCGACAGGGAAAGACTGGAAATCGCAAAGGCGCTGGGCATCGGAGCGGCGCCTCTTTCGGCGGAGCTCCATGCTCTGCTGGGGGATAAGACCGACTCCCTGTCCGATGCGCTCCGGCGGATTTCCGAGGGCGAGGGGAAGGACGGACCGCACCTGCTGACCGCCTCCTTCCTGTCGGAGGACCTGCACTGCGCCATGACCGCCCTCTGCGATCTGGCGGATATGATGCATACGGAGGCGCCCCGGCTCCGTACTCTGACGGATATGATGTACCTGTACCGGGGCGAGAAGAGGGAGCCGTGGCTGACGGCCAAGGATCTCTGGATTCTGAAGCAATGGAAACGTTAACGGAGGAAAGGCCCTATGAAGAAATTACCGGCCCTGGCGGCCCTGTTTCTGCTCAGCTGCTCCGGCAGCCTTTCTGCAGGGGCGGAGAACTGGATTCCCTTCCCGTCGGAGCAGAATGTTTTCGTGGATACCGATTCCTATGTGAACGGCGGACTGCGCACCGATATTTCCCTGAAAATCGAGGAAAGCGGCGGATATGCCGTGACCGCCCTGGAATTTGACCGGGAGGAAAAGACCTACCGCATTGCCCGGACAGCCCTGTACGGCCCGGACGGCACGGTGAAGGAGGACCATACCTACAGCGATGATCAGGAAAACTGGAATCCCGTCATTGCCCATTCCTTCGGGGGAAATGTATACACCCACTATGTGGAGAATCCTCTGCCGCACCTGCTGAATCCGTCGTGGAAAATCATCTACACGGAGAAATCGTCGAAGTACAGGGGCAGCTCCTATGCGATTGAGACGAATACCATTTCCTACAAGGACGGGTACGCCTATTTCTGGCTCCGCATCGCCTATATGTCCAAGGAGGACGACTTCTCCCAGGCCATTTACCGGGTAAAGATGGACGTGCCGAATAAAAAGGTGCAGACTCTGTCCATGACCCAGTATGACTATACGGGGAAAATCAAGGCCCACGGCGCAGGGGCGCGGAAGAGAGACAGCATCGAAGCGGATACGCCCATGGCAGAGGTGCATCATTATATTGAGAGCGAGCTCCTGGCGGGTCGCCTCCATATCGGAAAAGGGGCGCACGGCGTATGAGGATTTACAGCAGAACCGGACAGGAAAAAGCGGAAAAGCTCTATGAAGCCTTTCTGGAGGGACGCCTTCCCGAAGAAGGGTGCATCGTCACCGAGGGACCCCGGCTCTACCTGCTGGACAGCCCGCCTTCCCTGCAGGGAGGACTGCCCCAGCCCGCAGAGGGAGGAGACGTACCTCTCTTTGCCTTTCCCGGCACGGAGGAAAGAGCGGCCGCAGCGTACCGGAGCTATCGGGACGGACGGCGTCTCCCCGCGGGATGTGTTCTGGCAGCGGTCCCGGCGGGCATTCTCGTCTTTCCCGAATCGGCATGGACGCCCGATCTGGGAAGCATGACCATGTTCCGCCTCTCCTTCGATCCCCTGGAGGAGGTCCTCACCCCGAAGGAAGCATCGGAGCTTTTCGGCGTGGACGTGAAGCGGATTCAGTCCGACTGCGAGGCGGCAGGGACGGGCATTCTGTCCCGCCGGGCGGTGCGGAAATCCGACAAGACCTGGCTTCTGTCCAGGCGGGAAGCCGCCGCGGCCTACGGGAATCCCCCGGAGGAGCGCCTTTTCCCCGATCCGCTTCTTCTCGTCTTTTCCTCCACGGAAGCGGCAAAGATCTGGAACCGGGACAGCGGCGCCGTACGGAATGCCGCCGGCGGGGCCGGCCATATGTCCGCCCGCATGAGTGACGGCGAACGGAGAAAATCGGGCCGCACCTGGCTGGTCACGAGAGACGCTATGAACCGCCTTTTCGGACAGTTCGTCCCGGAGCGGATGCAGGAAGCCATGAAAGACCGGTAGCCGGACAGAAAGAACATCCGCAGAGATGCGGCGGGACTCCGCCGTGTCTTTTTTGATGGGAAATTTCCGGAAGACCCGCAGAGCCTTTCCCGGACAGCCGCGCCGGTCTGTTTCTCCGCTCCGTGCCGCCTGGGAAAAGGAGCCGCGCTGCGGAGATTTCCTGCTCCTGTTTTCCATTCCCGGATTCTTTTTTTCTCCGCCCCGTGGTATAATGAGAAGTCTTAATAAAGAGGGGAACCTCTTCGGGAAAGGACCGCTCCCTGTGTTATAATAAAAGTGTATGTACAGGAGCGTCAGGAGGAGAAATTCATGGAGAAAAATGTGATCATCAGCGTCACCTCCGTACAGCGGGATGAGAACGGCAGAGACGAGAAAATTTCTCTGGAAACTCCCGGCGTGTACGGGGAAAAAGACGGGATGCAGTACCTGTCCTATGAGGAAACGAAGCTGGCCGGGCTGGAAGGCACCACCACCACCCTGCAGATCTATGACGATCATGTAAGCCTCCTCCGGGAAGGCACCTTTCTCCAGGAACAGGAATACTGCCTCGGGAAGCCCACGGTCTCTCAGTACAGGACCCCTATGGGCGTCCTGGAAGTCCGGGTGCTGACAAGAGAAATCGAAAACACCATCCGGGACGGCCGGGGCCAGATGCGTCTTGCCTATGACGTGGAGCTGAAAGGATTATTTAACCATTTCAATGAAATTATTGTAAAAGTTCGGGAGGAACCACACCATTCATGGAAGTCAGAGACCAATTAAAGGAAATCATTGAGAAAGCCAAGGATGCGGCTGTTGCGGCAGGCGAGCTGCCCGCAGGGGACTATGCCCCCGTACAGCGGCTGGAAATCCCCAAGGCCAAGGAATTCGGGGATTATTCGACAAACTGCGCCATGCAGTGGGCCAGAACCGCACACAAGGCGCCCCGCATGATTGCGGAAGCCGTCGTTTCCCATATCGACACCCCCCTGGTTTCCAAAGCGGAAATCGCCGGCGCGGGATTCATCAATTTCTTCCTTACCGCCGATACGGTATATTCGGAACTCCGGAACATCCTCGCAGCAGGCCCGTCCTACGGCGACCTGCCGAAGACCCGGAAGGACCGCTTCCTCGTGGAATACGTCTCCGCGAACCCCACCGGACCCCTTCATATCGGCCATGCCAGAGGCGCCGCATACGGCAGCGCCCTCATCAACCTGCTCCGTGCGGCGGGCTATGATGTATACTCCGAATACTATGTCAACGATGCAGGCAACCAGATCGACCACCTGGCGGAATCCATCAATGCCCGGTACCTCCAGCTCTGCGGCATGGATGCGGAAATCCCCGAAGACGGCTATCACGGCCAGGACATCGTGGAAACCGCACAGCATATCCTCGACCGGGACGGAAAGATTTACCTGGATATGCCCGAAGAAAAGCGGCTCGAAACCTTCAAGGACATCGGCCTGAAAGAAAAGCTCGCCGCTCTCCGGAAGGACCTGCACGACTTCAATGTGGACTTTGACAACTGGTTCTCCGAAAAATCCCTGTATCCGGAACAGGCGGAAGCTGCGCTCAAGACGCTGAAAGACGAAGACAACCTGTATGAACAGGACGGCGCTCTCTGGCTCCGCACCACGAAGAACGGCGATGACAAGGACCGGGTCGTCATCCGCACCAACGGCGTGCCCACCTACTTCTGCTCCGATATCGCCTATGTGGGAAACAAGATCCGCAGAGGCTACAATAAACTCATCGACATCTGGGGAGCCGACCACCACGGATACATCATCCGCCTCAAGACAGCCATGAAATTCCTCGGCTACAACCCCGACGACTTTGAAATCATGCTGCTCCAGATGGTCACCCTTCTCCGCGACGGAGAACCGGTGAAAATGTCCAAGCGCACCGGCCAGGCTGTCACCCTCCGGGAACTGATGGACGAAGTCGGCACCGATGCAGCGCGGTACTTCTTCTGCGCCCGCACCCTGGACTCCCAGATGGACTTCGATATCGACCTGGCAAAGAAACAGTCCAGCGACAACCCGGTATACTACATCCAGTATGCCAATGCACGCATCCACAGCCTCTTCCAGCAGGCGAAGGAAGCCGGCGTGACATGGGATGCACAGTTTAAAGACACCGACTTCACCGCTCTTCAGGAAGAATGCGAACTCGACCTGATCAAGAAAATGGAAAACTACCGGCAGCTCCTCGCAGGAGCCGCTGCGGAAAGAGCGCCCCAGCGCGTGGCCAAGTATGCCTATGAGCTGGCCGCCCTCTTCCACCACTTCTACAGAGAATGCCGCATCCTCGGCGTAGACGAAAAGACCACCCAGGCAAGACTGGGACTCATTACGGCAGTTCAGTATGTTCTCGTTCATGCCCTGAACATCCTCGGCATTTCCGCACCGGAACATATGTAATTTTATTTCCTGTCCGATTCCGATTCTTTTACAAGGAGGTTCCATGACTAAATATATTTTCGTAACAGGCGGCGTCGTTTCCTCTCTGGGCAAAGGCATCACAGCTGCCTCCCTGGGCAGACTGCTGAAAAACAGAGGCTATAAAGTCACCATCCAGAAATTCGACCCCTACATCAATATCGACCCGGGCACCATGAGCCCGTACCAGCACGGCGAAGTCTTCGTCACCGACGACGGTGCGGAAACCGACCTCGACCTGGGACACTATGAACGCTTCATTGATGAAAACCTTTCCAAGGCCTCCAACGTGACCACCGGCAAAATCTACCAGTCCGTCATCAACAAGGAAAGAAAAGGCGAATACCTGGGCTCCACCATTCAGGTCATTCCCCATATCACCAATGAAATCAAGGACCGCGTCCTCCGCGTGGGCAAGAACGACAATGCAGACATCGTCATCACCGAAATCGGCGGCACCGTCGGCGATATCGAATCCCTGCCCTTCCTGGAAGCTATCCGCCAGGTCCGGAAAGACGTACCGAACCGGAATGACGTCCTTTACATCCATGTCACCCTCGTTCCCTACATCGAAGCAGCGGACGAACTGAAAACGAAGCCGACCCAGCACTCCGTCAAGGAACTCCGCTCCATCGGCATTCAGCCCGACATCATCGTATGCCGCACCGTGAAGGAACTGTCTCCGGACATGAAGCGCAAGATCGCTCTCTTCTGCGACGTGGAACCGGAAGCGGTCATCAATAACCTCACCGCCCGGAGCATCTACGAAGTGCCGCTCCTTCTCCAGGAAGAAGGCCTCGACCGCATCGCCCTCGCCAAGCTCGGCATGGAAGACACCCCGTGCGACATGGAAGACTGGAAAGCCATGGTGGGCCGCATCCTCTCCGCTGACAAGGAAGTCAACATCGCCCTCGTCGGAAAATACGTGGAACTCCACGACGCTTACCTGTCCGTCGTAGAATCCCTGTCCCACGCAGGCTATGCCTTCGGCACCAAGGTTAATATCCACTGGATCAATTCCGAAGTCCTCGAAGAAGAACAGCCCGACCTGAGCGAAGTCTATAAAGACATCGACGGCATCGTCATCCCCGGCGGCTTCGGCTACCGCGGCATCGAAGGCAAGATTGCCACCATCCGCTATGCCCGGATGAACAACATCCCCTTCCTCGGACTCTGCCTCGGCATGCAGTGCGCCGTCATTGAATTCGCCAGAGACGTATGCGGCATGAAAGACGCAAACTCCTCCGAATTCATCCCCGATACCCCCTATCCGGTCATCGACCTCATGCCCGACCAGGAAGATGTCACCGAAAAAGGCGGCACCATGCGCCTCGGCATCTATCCGTGCAAACTCAAGGAAGGCAGCAAGGCCCGCGAACTCTACGGCGGTAAGGAAATCGTTTACGAAAGACACCGTCATAGATACGAAGTCTCTAACGCATACCGTCCGGCCCTGGAAAAGGCAGGCCTCTCCGTCTGCGGCACCAGCCCCGACGGACGTCTGGTGGAAACCATCGAGCTGCCCGACCACAACTACTTCGTCGCAACCCAGGCCCATCCGGAATTCAAGAGCCGCCCGAACAGACCGCATCCCCTCTTCGTCGGCCTCATCGAAGCAGCCATCAAACAGCACGAAAAATAAGATTCATAAAATCATCAGAGCTCTCCTCCGGGAGGGCTCTTTTTTGCGTGCAGAACATATACAAATAGTTAAATTAGTAAATATTCGGGGGGGGGTAGTACAATGAAAATGGAAGAGCAGAAATCGATCTGCCTGTCCGGCAGGCCGATGGGATTTCTGCTCTTTATATCCCGGGAAGAATGGCTATCCGGCCTTTCCCCGCATCTCGCTGTACCGTTCGGAAATCAGCCTGCCTGCGGGAAAAGACAGAGCATTCTCCCGCGGGAAATAACGGAATCATGGGTTCAGGGGAGAAATTCCTGTGCGGCGGAAGGTCGGAAAGGGAAAATATTGGCTGACCTGCCGGAGCGCAGAGACCTCTCAGACAAGGGGGGATGCGGTTCAGATTTTTTATACGGCTCAGGGAAAAGCAAGGAAATAAGGGGATGAAAGATTCCCGTTATCCCCCGCCGGATGCGGCGGGAAAAGGAGAAAGCATATGAAAAAAGATTTGAAACGGCAGATCATCACCGCCCTGGCAGTCACCGCTGTACTCGGCGCCGCAGGCGGCATGACAGCACAGGCTGACTTCAATGCAGATACGATTTTAGCGCCGGAAAGTACGCGGAATGATCTGGCAGGCGGTAGCAACCAGTATTTCTACGGCGTCACAGGCGGAAATGTCTATCTGGACAGCAATGCAAAGGATCTGGTCGGTGAAGTTAACGGTGTAGTCAATTACAGCAAAACGGAGCAATTTAAGCAAGACAATGAGAGAGTAGGGGAGTTGTCAAAAAAGCAAGATTTAACTTCCGATGAAGAAACAGAATTAGCGACTCTACGATGGAAGCAAACAGCATTGTTGTTTGCTGTACCAGGTATTGTTCCCGGGGAAGTTTCCGGGGTTGTTGGAGCCGTTAATGATAAGACACTGCCGGGCAGCGGCACACAGACCATCAAGGAAGGCACCACGCTGAATCTGAAAGGATATGAAGGAAAAGACTGGGTACGGTACTACGGTGCCATCGGCGGAGATGTCGCTGTTGATACGGGCCTTACCGGTCAGCTGCAGGCTTCTGTCAGTGTAAACGGATTATCTGAAGGAAATCCAATTATTAATATCGATAAAACATACGAAGCACAGGAGCCGACTGTCATTGACCGGATTGGCAATGTCAATGTAAATATCGGCAGTGGTGACGGTGCTGTTTCCGTTATCGGCGGTGTCGGCGGCAGTGCAGCCATGGCCGCAGGTAATCTGACTATGGATATGGGCGGAAAAACCGCAGAAAAAAATGTTCAGGACATAGCGAAGATTACCGCTGGAGTACAGAATGTAAAACTGCAGGGCAGTGCGACGACCAATATCCACGGCGATGTTAATACTGTCGTAGATAAGAATGCCAATGTACTCGGCTGGATGAACGGCGGCCTTGCAGCAGGCATCGGCGGTAACGCAGCTTCTACCGTGACGGGAAATACAACGCTGACCATTGACGGTACAGGTCGCACAGGCGGTCTTGGTGTAGAAGCAGGCAAGACCGATACTCTGTCGAAGATTCTGAACGGCATGAAAGGTTCTTCTGCAGATAATACCAATAATACCGGTGTGAATGCTGTCGGTGTTCTCGGCGGCGGCACGGCTGTAACCACCCTCGGCGGTACAGCAGATGCTGTTGTAGGCGGTTCTACCACCATTAATGTGAAGAATGCCAGCGTTGTCGGACTCATCGGCGGCGGTGCAGCAGCCTCCGTGGATGCAACCGGTGTACTGGAACAGATTTATAAACCTGACGGGCAGGAACTGCAGCTCGGCAAAGATGACGGAACATCGGACATTAATGGACAGCAGATTGATAAATGGCTTCAGCAGGCAGGAATCACTGATGAAGGAATTGTTCCTGATGCTCTGAACATTACCGCTTCAAATGTTAATCAGGGCGGTACAGCAACAAGCACCACCGGCGATACGCACATCAAACTCGAAGGCGACAGTACAGCTATTGGCGTCATCGGCGGCGGTGTCGCAGCAGCTTCTCATACCTATACATGGAGAAAGGACGGGACGGAGATTCCGGAAGAAGGGGTCAATATAAGCGTCAATGATGCATGGGGCGCTTCAAATGCCACAGCAACGGCCGGACGTTCCCATATTACTGTCAATACCCAAAGCAATATTGCCGCTGACGGATGGGGAGATATCAAAGATGCTGTAGGATCTCTGATCGGCAGCTTTGGAGAGGAGAATGTTTCCGTTGATCCTGATGCTTTGGCCGCACTTGACGGTAAGGGCGCAGCGCTCGGCGTATTCGGCGGCGGTGCTGCATTCGGACAGGGAAGTCTCCGTGGTGCTCTTTCCGAAGGAAACGGCGCAACAGCCGTTTCCAATACAAATGGCTCTGATATTCTGCTGAACAGCGGCTATGCAGCAGGTGTATTCGGCGGCGGTGCCGCAGTGACGCTGAACCTGGCACGGGCAGAAGCTAATATGACAGATGATGTCAATATTGCCACGGCTGATGGTATGAAGACCATTGGTATTTTTGGCGGCGGGCTGGCTTTGAGTATGGAAGGCGAAGTCGGTTCGGATGAATATAGAGCTCCTGCCAGTGAAACTCTGGCAAACAGCACTGTCGGAACTGTCAATATTACGAACTATGGCGATACGGACGGTATCTTCGGCGGCGGCATGGCCATCGGCAATTCCAACCGCAACGGAGGAAATACAGAATACAATGATGCGGTGTCCTCCGTTCAGACGAGCAATATCACGGTCAATGCCGGTACGATTGACAATCTGAATCTGGGCGTCCTCATGGAAGCTACCCAAAATGACAATGCAACAGGAGATGCGGAGTGGAACCGGCTTGGACTTAATGCGAGCGGCGCATTGGTCGATTTGAAAGGCATTACTGATGAAACATCCATTGCAGCAGGCGGCCTTGGTCTGGGTATGTCCGGTGAAGCAAGTGTTGAAACGGCTAATGTGACAGTCAATGACGGCACCGTCAAAAAAGATATCCTCGGCGGCGGCATTGCTGTTGATAACATCGGCGGAAAAGGCAGCGCTCATGTAGGCACCTCCACCGTTAACCTGAACGGCGGCACCGTGGAAGGAAGCATTTATGCCGGCGGCGCAGTCAACGGAACTACACCGACTTTGATTCATAACGGAAATACGAATCTCAGCTATGATGCATCCGGCACGGCGTCCACCGTAGATAAGGCAGTTGTAAATCTGAACGGCACAGCCGTTACCGGCGAAATTTCCGGACAGGGATATCAGCTGACCACCGAATATGGTACGGAAGGCAACTATAATCCGTACTATGAGGGCAACTCTGTAACCTATACTAAGGAAGGCTATGAAAGTGTAACGGAAAGCAGCATCCTCAATGTTTCCGGTACCAATACCCTGACTCCTCTGGATAATGCGGATGGCAAGTATACGAGCAGCAGCAAGATTCATGACTTCGATGCTGTCAACTTCAAGGCCGGCAGCGAAACCGTTGTAGATAAGAGCTTCACAACAACAGGTCCGGCTCTCATCAGCGGCGGCAAAGTCACCGTAGAAGACGGCGCTTCTCTGAATATTGACGACCTTGACAAGACTAGTGGCAATACTTACCAGATTGCTGCCAATACAGACGATGCCAGCACATTCTGGGATGACAGCGACCTCATCTATGACCGCATGAACGGCGTTTATGCAACGACAGAAGTAAAGAATGGTGGAGAAGATCCCTCCGATACCTCCTTCAGCGTAACCTATGATAAGATTGATACCACCGAGGAAGCTAATGCTGCAGCAGACAGCATGACCGATGCCCTCGGCGTGAAGGACCTCCGCGGCATGTTCCGGGAAGGTATGAATGACGGCTGGAAGAAACTGGATAAGGATTCCGGTGCAGGAAAATACCTGGATGACTGGCAGATGGCGGAAAACAAGACTCCTTACCAGAAGGGCATGCTCTTCGGTGAAGATGCAGCTGTAACCGGCAACACCGTTGCCATTGCCCGTGCAATGGCAGACAATGTCACCCAGCGTCTCTCCTTCACGGACGACTATGTACAGGAACAGGGCTGGGCAAACCAGGACGGCGGCGTCTGGGCGAAGTACATGCACCGCAAGTATGAAACCGACGGCATGAGCTCCTCCGTAGGCGGCATCCGCTCCGGCACCGACTATGACGGCATACTGGTCGGCATGGACCTGGCAAAGAACGGCAAATTCCAGAGCGGCGTAGCTATCCACTACGGAAGCGGTGAAGGCGACGGCCTCATCAGCCACAACGACTATGACGCATGGGGCATCACCCTGTACGGCGGCCTGAAAGATGAAGAAGCAGGCACGAACCTCATGGCCGACATCGGCTGGATGACCAGCGACAATGACATCGACGGCACTGTAAACGGCACCCGCATGAGTGCAGACCGTGATGTAGACACCTGGACCATCGGCATCCGCGGCGAAAAGGAATTCGTATCCGGCAAGAACCAGATCGTTCCGTACGCAGGCCTCCGCTACATGAGCGTCAACCCGGGCAGCTACACCACCTACTACGGCGGCAAGGCAGCATTCCATAACGATGCAGAAAACCAGGATCTGTGGCTCCTCCCGATCGGCGTATCCTTCCGGAATGAAACCGTGACAAACAGCGGCTGGAGAATCACCCCGAAACTGGACCTCTCCTACATCTGGGCATTCGGCGACACGGATACCGACATGACCGTCAATGCAAGCGGCTACACCGGCAGCCTGTACTATGATGTCATGGACGACAGCAGCTGGCTGGCAACCCTGGGAGTAGAAGCCGAAAAGGACGCATGGACCTTCGGCATCAACTACGGTTACCAGAAGGGCGACGATACCAAGAACAAGACCTGGTACGTCACCGCAGGCTATTCCTTCTAAGGAATACCGAACCGAGACGGGAAACCGTCACGAAAAAAAGAACAGGCCTCTCTTTACAGGGAGACCTGTTTTTTCATGCTTTTTTTGCTGTTTGAATAAGCATCCTGCACGCAAAGCATCAAAATCTGCGCAGCTATATAAAAATAGCATAGAACAATCAGTTTCACGAAAAACAGGAGATATGATAAACTAAAAGAAAGAGAAAAATAATAAATATCCGGCTGAATCGGTAAGAACAGCCGGATCATGTGAAATCTGACGGAACCCGGATATGTGAGGCAGAAAAAGGAGGGGTGAAAATGAAATCTGTTTATATTCAGCAAAGAAAAATGAACCCCGCGGGAAAATTAAGTATGCCTCAAAATAATATTTTCGGGGGGGGTACAGCGTAAGATATTTCAATTCGTCAGGAATTGTTTATCCTGCCTTTTTTTCTGCTGCTGTAACACAACAAAAGGACAGTACATTTTTGTACTGTCCTTTTATTGTGTTTTTTAGTTGAAATGGGAAGAAGTAAGGGAATGATTAAGAAAGGGAGGGTACGAATGAAAAAGAAGATTTTGATGAAGCATATTCTCGCAGCGCTCACCATGGCCGCCATGGTGCCGATCGGACAGGCATGGGCGGAGGAAATTGACTCTGATTGGAATCCGACGGTAGATCAAACGACAGATACATTAACGATTACTCCAACGGGAACTGTTACAAGTTCTGCAAATTATACATATGGCGGCAAACCTATTTCCGAGTATAGTAATATCGTTATAAATTATGTGGCAAAAGGACCTGGAGACAGGCCTATTGGCGTCTATAGTGAGCGCTTTGATTGGGGAAATGCAAATGTAACTGTCCATGTGACAGGAAAATACGATAATAACGATGCGCTTCATTTTACGAATTTTAGTCCATATTTTACAGCTAATAATCTGGTTATACAGCAGGAAGCTAAAGATTCTGATGCAATTAATTTAAGCAGAGATATACAGGGTGGTGCCAACATAACTTTAGATTGCAATCTGGAGGCTGTTGTCAGTGATGGGAATGGCATTCGAGCCAATGCATCTATTGCTCAAGGAGAGTATCAAACAGTAATCAATGTTAATAAAGATACGACCATTAAATTAAAAACCGATGTTGGGAGTGCTATTGAGTCTTTGTTTGGAGGGAAACCTGCACTTTGCCCGACTGCCATTTGGGCGGGAAGTGATGCGGACCCTAGAGGAGACAATCCACAGCAAGCATACGGAATGGGGAAAGTATATTTAAATGGAAACACTCAGATTATATTGGAGGGGAAAGGTGATAATGCATTATTAGGCGGACAGGGAATTTATGGAATAGCGGCAGGGAAAAATGGCTATATTGAAGTAAACAATTTGTCGATTGAAGCAAGTGGACAGAGCAATAATTCCTATGGGGTAAGCGCAAGCAATAACAATATAACTTATGCGTCAGTGGATGACTCTCAAAATTTATATGCGGCAAAGGTACTTTTAAAAGGGGAGGAAAACCGCATAGAAATGAATGGTGAGAAAAGCAGAGCTATTTATGCGGCCGGTAAGGATGTCAATGAAAATTCTAATTCCGTTATATCCGATAAAAACAGTTTCGGTTATTTGTGGGCTAAAGGCAATATTGAAGCAACAGATTCCGGCTTGATTGATTTGACCATGAATAAAACCATGCTGGATGCAGAAGGGGAAAACACAGGAACAGCTTTTTATCTGAAAGGGGCGGCTGTTGCCTCGGAGAATGGTACGGTGAATTTGCAAAGTGCTGATACGAATGTGCTTGATTCATCCAGTATTGTTGTTTCAGGTGGTTGGTTTAATCCAACGCAGGTCGTATCGGCACTGTATGCGGATAACGGCACGGTGAACCTGACCGGGGCAAGCAATGCAATTTCTTCTAACTATACCATTACGGGAGACACGGATAAGGAACGCACCCTGTGGGCACAGAACAAGGGTACGATCAATGTCTATGGACAGACGTCGATTGCGGCAAGCAATGTTGGTGATAATGAAACTACCACAGAAGATGGAGAGATAACAGACAATAACAGAGGAATTGCGATTGCTGCCGGGATGGATACAATTACAGATAACGACACGAATTATAATATGGCCGATCCTGATCGCAGTCAGGTGAAGATTGTCTACAGCGGCAGCAGCAGCGTGACCGGCGACATTGCAGCAGGCTACGGCGGCAAGATTACCATTTCTGCAAATCAGGTAAGAGCACTGGCGAACGGAGAAGAGTCCGAGCCGTCTTTACATTTGACAGGGAATGCGCTGGCAGCCAACGGCGGCATAGTGGATATAAATCTGGGGAAAGGCGGTTCTTTTACGGGCCGTGCGGATGATTACGGCGATGCAGGCAGCGGTGAAAGCAGCGGGCATGGGACGACTTTCTTTAATCCTGCTTTCAGCAATGAGATCAAGCATGGCGGGGCAGTCAATTTTACTATGGGCGAAGGTTCCACATGGAAGGTAAAGGGCCAGAGCTGGATTACCTCCATTGATACGAGAGATGCAGCAAAGACGGAAGATATACTCCAGGCAGAAGATCCCATCAAAGCGATGGAAAATATGGCGACGATCGATCTGGTTTCTGCCAATACGGATCGAAATACCTATGCCCATGCCCTGACCATTTATAAAATGGATGGCGACGCCGTATTCAATATGAGCCTCGACGGAGACCGCAATGTGAGCGATATGCTGTACATGAAAAAGGCAGACGGAAATTATATCATTAATGTAGTCGATCCGGTGACGCTGGATGATATGTATGCCAAGAGAGAGAACGGAGAACTCTTTAACGGCCTGCGGTTTGCCACGGTCGGGGCCGGTTCCGATGTAACTTTCCGTGCCGTTACGGTTGATCAGGGTGTACTGAATGTGGAATATGAAGTCGGAACGGATTCCTATGACGGCAATGACGAAAACGGGGAATATAACAGCACGGCGGAAGACGGCACTTCCGGAAACGCTGAAAAGCCGGGGAACGCCATGGTAGATGGGTTCTTTAAAAGCGACAAGGAACCGGTAGGTTCTTCTGACAATACCGACTCTTCTGCCGATTATATGACTTTGTCGGAGACCGGTACGGAGGAAGACAGTGGGACGGATACACAGACCGATGCAGTCAACTATAAGCTGATGGGCCGTGCGGATGAACAGATTTCCAGCGCCGGCAAAGCGATAGTGGCTATGTCGAAAGTGAACTACTCCAATGCAGTGTATATGGACCGTCTGAATAAGCGTGTAGGGGAAGCGCGGTATCTCGACGGCGATGACGGCCTGTGGGTGCGCCTGCGCCATGACCGCATCGGAAAGGACGACGCTTTCCGCAGCCTGAATACTATGATGGAGCTGGGCTATGAATGGAAAGCCAAAGGCCAGAAGGACGGAGAACACCGTCAGGGCGTGGCCTTCGACTACATGCGCGGCACCGCGGACTACACGAATGTTATGGGAGACGGCGATGTACGCAGAGCAGGGGTATGGCTCTATGATACCTGGCTCGGAGACAAGGGCCACTACACCGATTACGTAGTGAAATACGGACACCTTTCCAATGACTTCGACATCTATGCACCAACGACCCTGGAAGAAATCAACGGGGACTACAGCAATGACGTATGGAGCGTGAGTGCAGAATACGGCCGGAAGAAGGACATCGGCAGCGACTGGTACTTCGAACCGCAGGCACAGCTGCAGTATGCGTATGTAACGAGCGCAGACTACACGACAAGCCAGGGGACAAAGGTCAAGCTGGACGGAATCGACAGCCTGATCGGCCGTGCCGGCTTCCGTCTGGGCCGCGATATCAATGAAGGAAATACAGTATACTTCAAGGCAGACGTCCTCCATGAATTCCTGGGCGACCAGAGCATCCGTGCTGTGGATAAGACAGGCGTGCTTTCCACGACCTATGAAAACGAAGGCACCTGGTACGACGTGGGCTTCGGCTTCTCGCACCGGATGAGCAAGGACAGCTACATGTTCCTCGACCTGGAACACTCCTTCGGAAATGACAACGATGAAACGTATCAGATCAATATCGGACTGAGCAAGGCATTCTGATTCAGAATAAATAATGAAAAAGACCGGAAATTTCCGGTCTTTTTTGCTGGAATTAAAGAACTTCTTTTTCTTCTGCGGAAATTCCCGTTTCCCTTTTCGTGCTCTTTTATACAAAAGTTTGCAGACTTAATTTCTGTCGATAAAACTTGTAGAATTTACACAAGATGTGTAAATAGATAATAAAATTTGATGGCACTATCATATTATTTTTTCTTCGGCAGCTTTTTTTGTTCGTTTTCTAATTGGCGGATGCTTTTTGAGGGCGTAGGCAAATTTTCCGGCATTGTTCCGCCGAGTTCGGCAATAGTTTGTCTCACTTTGCGGCCAACATCGAAATGGGTCTTGTTTGCCAGTCCTTTTTCCTGCACATGGTCGCGCCGTAATTTTTCATCTGTTTGTGTAGCACGAAAGAGATTGGCGGCGAGTTCGGTACTTCCCATATGGTCAAGAATTTGTTCATTTTTCTTCAGGCCTTTTCGCTGGGCAATCTTCTGTGCGGTAAGGCCGCCGTACAGTCCCTTATACCCGGCATTCTGAAATGCAGCATATTCAATGGGGGTTTTCACGCCGGCTCCTGCTGCAGCATCAGCCAGGGAACGATTATGATGACGGAGTTCCGATCGGATGGATATGCGTTTTTGATCTTCTGTAAGCTGATTGTAGTTTTCAATAAGTTCCTGCTGCCGGGTTTTTACTGCAAAGTATGTTTGCGCTATGGCAACAGCCCTTTTTCGAGGGTCACCGTTCATAGCAATAAGGTAACAGGCATATCGGGAAAGATGGTAATCCGGCAGTTTGCGCTGTGCGCCGCTTCCAATGTTAACCATTTTGCCGGCTTCGGCAAAATGGTTATGAATATTATTTCCGCTGCTTAAACATGCATCCTGGGCGCGGTAAATAATATTTTCAAATCGACGCTACTGTTTATATTCCAGCGCAGTCATCAATTCACGGGCGGTCCAATATTCCTGACCATATTCATTTATATGTTTGATAGAATCGAAATGGGATTCTTCTATAGAGCCTCCTGCGAAAATCATTTATGAGGAGAATGAACAATGGGATTTAATCTGATGGGAAATATGCATACCTGCATTGGATTTCTTATTTGCTTTCTATGGTACTGAAAATTTTTCTTGTTCAATGGAATTTCTCAAATGTTATTAAAGACATAGTTGAAGCAGATGAATTTTATCTGCTGTTCAGCGAATTCGACTGTAATGCAGATGATTCAGGTATTGATGAACAAAGCGGCCCTTAGACGGAGCATTAAGAAATTGACGAAATAGTTCTTCGTTTGCTGAATATTGGTAAACGGAACCGTTGTGAAATTGAACATAGATGCAGCCGTTCTGATATCCGATAGAGGATACATTGGAAGACTGGACAGGAATCATTTCCATGCGAAATCACCTCTTTTCCTCTTTTCTGCCTTGAGTATATCGCGGAACAGTGGAAAAGCAACAAGATAAAATTTTATATAGCCTTATTAAAAATAACATAAAACGGTGTATTTTATAAAAATATGAATTCAGCGGAGACCGCCATATGCGGGCAGCACAGTGGGATGCACCGGAGCAGAGCCTCGGCGGAAGCACGGGAATTGCGGAAATCGGGACCGTCTGGAAGCCTGATGACAGCCCGTGGCAGGCAGATATCAATGTCAAAGGCTACATCGGAGAACGGGAAGGCTTCTCCGGAAGAGTACAGTTGTCGTATACATTCTGAGCCGCTGACAGCGATACAGAAAAGCATCAGGCATTCTGATTCGGAATGACCAATGAAAAAGACCGGAATTTTCCGGTCTTTTTTTGCTGGAATCAAAGAGCTCCTCTTTTTTCTGCGGAAATGCCTGTTTCCTTTTCGGAAAATTTCCACGAAAAAAAGCAGCGCAGGGCTGCTTTCTTCCGGTCAATCACGATGTCTGATTACAGTATAGCACAGAGATTTCCTCCGGGAAATCATTTGTCGTTGGAAAGATGAACCTTGTCGAACAGGAGGAAGCACAGGGAGATGATCATGGCTACGACGGTGGCCAGTCCCATGCCTTTCAGCTGAACCGGGCCGAGGGTGACGGCTGCGCCGGAGAGGCCGGAGATCATGGTCACGGCGGTGAGGATCAGGTTTCTCGACTTGGTGTAGTCTACGTGCTTTTCAATGAGCATCCGGATGCCGCTGGAGGCGATGAAGCCGAAGAGGAGGATGCACACGCCGCCCATGACGGGAACGGGGATGGCGTGGATCAGAGCAGCAATCTTTCCGATGAAGGAGAAGATGATGGCAAAGACTGCAGCGCCGCCGATGACCCAGGTGCTGTATACGCCGGTCATGGCCATGACGCCCATGTTTTCACCGTAGGTGGTGTTCGGTGTGGAGCCGGCAAAGCCGGAGAGAACGTTGGACAGGCCGTCCGCCATGAGGGAGCGGTGCAGGCCGGGGTCCTTGATGAGGTCTCTTCCGACGATATCGCCGGTGACGAAGAGGTGGCCCAGATGTTCTGCGAAGACGACGAAGAGGGCGGGGAGAATCATCAGAATGGCGGAAAGGTTAAACTGCGGGGCATAGAAGGTGGGCAGGGAGAACCACGGCACTTCTTCCACTTTGGAGAAGTCGACCACGCCGAGGGCGGCGGAGAGGAGGTATCCTGCGATGACGCCGATCAGGATGGGGATGATGGAAAGGAAGCCTCTCCCCAGGATGGTGGCGAGGATGGTGACGACCAGGGTGAACATGGAAATCGCAATGGCAGTGCCGCTGCTCATGCCCTGCGGTTCGCCGATGAAGCCCGACATGGTCATCGCCAGAGGAGCCAGCTCGAGCC
>ULSJ01023496.1_pt1 | contig 19282 bp, 20 predicted proteins | sample 1956291 | NCBI WGS metagenome assembly ULSJ01 (sample SAMEA4835705, study PRJEB28245) | human gut metagenome | biome: gut microbiome; material: fecal sample | place: Denmark | collected 2008 | reverse complement strand
GAGAAGAAAAAAGAGCTTGCTCGATTTTTTCTGCCGAGGCGTAGCCTGTCTTGTGCAAAGATAATGCAAGCTTTTTTTACAGTTGCATTGTCTGGTCTATGAAAAGCAGATGTCAGCCGAGAGAATGAAGCCTTTGTTCCATATTCTGTCTCACATGGTTGCCTATACTTTTGCTTTTTCCAGTGGAATAAGTTATCTTTGTGGGAAATAGGGGACGGCGCGGCGTTGCCGGCAAGCGCCTGATTGTTGCAGCGCTTGTATGTAGCCGTTGCCTGTTATTTATGGAAAATGTGGTACATCAGCATTCATTCCGCCACTCGAAAGTGAGGAATGGAAGCTGTAGGACTTGTTGAACAAATTAAAAGGATAAGACAATGAAGAAATTAAAACTTATTGTGTTTGCGGTTGTAGCGGTGTTGGCCGGTGCGAATACCGTGCAGGCCGATTCTCTGAAAGACCTGTTTGGGAACAAAGGATTAGGCGACTTGGTAAGCGCTGTAACGGGAAATGGTGATATAGAACTCAGCGCGTTGGAAGGAACATGGAAAGCTACAGGACCGGCAGTAGTGCTCCGCTCCGACGATGCTTTGGAGCAGGCAGGCGGCTCTGCCGTAGCCAGTCTGGCTGAAGACAAACTGAAACCCTACTACGAAAAATTGGGACTGGAAGGTACGACTGTCACATTCGATGCTTCCGGCAACTATACGCTGAACGTAAAGGGCAAGACTATCAAAGGCCGTATGACAAAGAACGAGGATGGCACATTCACGTTGTCGCTCACACAGAACGAACAGCTGAAACTTGGAAAATTGACTTCGTTTACCACCTATGTGCAAAAAACGAGTAATTCGATGGCTTTGAGCGTCGATGTGAAAAAGCTTCTTGAAGTGTTGAAGCTCGTTTCGAATACCGCCGACCTTGAAACCATCAATACCGCCGTCAAATTGCTGGAAAGCTACGAAAACGTATGCCTCGGCCTCCGCTTCTCGAAGTAGAAGGGACAATATGCTATATATCACATGTCGGTTAATTTGAACTTGACTGATATGTGATGAAATGAATAAAAAGCAGCCAATTTTATGTTAAATTCATAATATTTGGTTGCTTTTTTGTTTAAATTTGTATATTTGCATACATAATTATAAACTTATTTATATCATGAAAAAGAGTCTATCGTTTTGTTTTACTTTGCTAATGCTATGCAGCCCGCTTTTGCTACTGGCAGAAGCGATTGTGCCACGAAAATTGACTGGAACTCACGAGATTTTGCCCCAAAATCGGCAGCAAAAGGTTCGTTCTGAAGTTTCAACGTCGCAAAATTCGGTTACGCTTTATGGAAATTTAATTTATTCACAAGATTGGAGCGAAATGGATGCTCCAATGGGTGTATACCAATTTGATGTCGTTTCTAATCCTGAGGCAGTTGAAGTTTATGTTCCTGATGGCGGAACAATTGGTGCCAATGGAGGTGCTACTCTTGTTGACAGTAAGTATTACTATTGTATTACTTATTCGAAATGGAGCGGCTCTATTATGAAAAATGAATTAATTTGTTATGACATTGACACTTGGAAAGAAGTTAGCCGTATCGAAATTCCCAAAACTACCATAGCAACGGATATGACATGGAATCCCGTAGATGGTAAGGTGTATGGAGCATTCTACAATACAAGCAACGACGGGTATGTTTTGGGAACATTGAATTTGGAAACGGGCGAGGTTAATACACTTGCCGATTTAACCTTGACCGGAAGTGATGGATACCCTCTTGGCTTTGTCGTGATTGCCGCAAATTCTACCGGTGAAATCTATGGAATTTCGTCGGAAGGAGAACTTTATAAATTCAATACAGCGGATGGCTCTTGTGTTTTGATAGGTGAAACAGGTTTCAAACCCTTGTATACCCAGAGCGGATGTTTTGATTTTACTACAAAAGAATTGTATTGGGCCGCCTGCAACGAGGACTCTTCTGGAATTTATCAGGTGGATGTAAATACGGGTAAGGCTACTTTGATAGGCGCTTTCAATAATTTGGAAGAATTTGTTGGACTTTACTCTTTAAGCCCGAATGCAGATTTGTCGGGCCCCGGAATGGTTACGGATGTAAAAATCGATTTTGTTCAAAATAGTCTGTCCGGAGCTGTGTCGTTTAAATTGCCGACTCTGACCGTTGGCGGGGTTGATTTGACGGGTGAAGTTGAATATACCGTAAACGTGGATAATGAGGAGGTGGCTTCTGGAGCAGGTTCCGTCGGAGAATCGGTGACTGTGCCTTTGACTTTGACAGAAGGTGAACATGTGCTTACTATTTCCGTAGCGAATACAGCAGGTATAGGTCCTGAAAGCCGAACTCAATTTTATGTTGGAACTGATACTCCGGCTTCTGTCGAAAATGTTAAGACGGAAAAAGAGGAAAATGGAATTAAAATATCCTGGGATGCTGTGACAACTGGCGCTAATGGCGGATATGTAGATTTGTCTTCATTGACGTATACAGTCATGCGCCTTCCTGATAATAAGGTCGTTGCGGATAAAATAACGGATTTGTCGGTAGTTGATGCTGAATTACCGAATTTGATGGATTATTACAGCTATTCCGTAACAGCTTCTGATGGTGTCCGTAACAGTATTCCTGCGATGTCGGTTGAAATGCTGTTGGGTTCTTATATGGAGCCTCCCTATATTCATGATTTCAAGACGATGGAAAGCCTTGACTTGTGTACGGTGATAAATGCCAACAATGATGATAAGGAATGGACCGCGACAGTCAATGGCGTTCAGTTGAACTATAGCCGAACGAATGATGCCGACGACTGGATCATAGCTCCACCAATACATTTAAAGGCAGGCTATCAGTATTCGGTCATTGTCAGGGGTCGCTCAAGCAGTACTTTCTATCCTGAACGTTTGGAAGTGAAATATGGAACTGCTCCTACGGTAGAGGCTATGACCGGAGTCGTACTTGAACCGGTGGAATTTACGACGGGAAAAGAAGAGTCGTTCTCGACGATATTGTCGCCTGAATCGGATGGCATTTATTATATCGGTCTTCACGGTATTAGTGAAAAATATATGGGTACACTTTATCTCTATTCGTTGGAGGTAGTTGACCCGGTAAATTCGCTTGCTCCTGCTGCCGGAACGGAATTGGCTGCAACGGCAGCAGAGAATGGCGTTCTCAGTGCAACAATTACCGCCATAGCTCCTGATAAACGGGCAAACGGTGAAAGTCTTAGCACATTAACGAAAGCTGAGGTTTGGAACAGTACTTCTGAAAAGCTGGTGGCTACAATCGAAAATCCGTCGGTCGGAGAACGCGTCAGTGCAACAGATGAAGATGCCGTAAACGGCTTTAATACGTATACTGTAATTTTTTATAATGAAGCGGGTAAAGGCTATGAAGCCGAATGCACAACTTATGTCGGCGTTGATGTGCCGTCAGTAGTGCAGAGTCCTGTTGTTACCCAGAAAGAAGGGAAAGCTGTTCTCTCATGGGTTGCACCGACGACAGGTGTCAACGGTGGTTTTATCGATGTGGAAAATCTTACCTATCGCATATCGAGAATTCAACCACAAGAAACCGTCGTAGCTACGGGGGTAAAAGGTTTGACGTTTACGGATGAAACAATGACGGCTGACGGTGAACAAGTATTGTTGAGTTATGCCATCAGTGCGGAAAGTATTGCTGGTGAGGGTGATGCCACTAATACGAATTCCATCCTTTTCGGTGAGCCATACGAAGCTCCGTTTGCAGAGTCTTGGCCGTCGGGTGAGCCGGCGATAAATCCTTGGATTGTCGCTAATATTGAAGGTGATTATGCTTCATGGACAGCTACACAGGCAAGTTATGTGACAACATTGGGTGCACAAGATGACGATGATGGTTGGATTTCGTTTAGCGGACCTGGAACGGCAAGGCTTGTTTCTCCAAAAATCAGTTTGTCATCGCTTGACATGCCTGTACTGAAAGTTTGGGTATGTAATCCTGATGGCCTGTCGGTCGTTGAACTTCAGATTAGCACTGATTTGGGTACAACCTGGCAGACCTTGGAAAAAATTGATAGCGAAGATGGTTTGGCATGGGTAAGTCATGTGGTTAATCTTGAAGAATATAAAAATGCTGAATTCGTGCAGTTAGGAATTTTAGGTTCTGTATCTGATTGGGGCGCTGAAAATGTCCAAGTTGATAATTTGCGGATTGTCAATGGCGTGAATTATGATTTGGTGATGGATTCTTTTGTTGGACCAGAATCCGTGATTGGAGCACAACCGGCTAAATATTCAGTGGTGGTATACAATGATGGTATGGCTTTAGCCGATGACTATACAGTTTGTATATACGATGCCAGCAACAATAAGATTGCGGAGCAGCAAGGTGATGAAATGGAACCGAATACGTATAAAACTTTTGATTTTGACCTTTCAGCTCCAGTAAATTTGAAAGAGTTTGCCTTGACTGCAAAAATTGAATATTCATCTGATCAGCTTGTTGATAATAATGAAAAATCCCTTTCAGTCCCTGTATCACAACCTAAATATCCAGTGGTTGATGATTTGATTGGTGAAGAAAGTGAATCAGCCGTAAGTCTGTCGTGGAGTAAGCCGGCATTACAATGTATGCCGGATGCGGCAGTCGACGATATTGAATCGTATGATGAATGGACTATCGGCGGTATTAGCGATGACGTCCGTAGAGGCACAATTGGTGGATACACGGTATATGATGCCGATGAACTGACCACAACACGTATTAATTACTGGTGTGAAGATTATCCGAATGTTGAACAGAAAATGGCTTTCCAGGTTATGAGTACAGATTCGGAGGATTTGACACAACAGTTGTCCATTTATGGACTGACAGCTCATTCAGGAAAACAATTGTTTGCTTGTTGGAATACTGTTCAAGGAACAAATGACGATTATTTGATATTGCCGGAAATCCGCAGTGGTTCCAAGACGTTGACATTCTGGGCCCGTTCTATTCCTTATATGTTTGGAATGAATGGTGAAGATGTGTTTGAAATTGTATATTCGACAACCGGAACAGAAATAACAGATTTTGTCGTTCTGGAAGGTAGTCACACCATAGTTCCGGATGGATTTGAACAGGATCCTGAAAACGGATATAATAAGTATGAATTCACGTTACCGGATGATGCCAAGTATGTGGCTATCCATTGTATGTCTTCTGCAAAAATCGGATTACTGATTGATGATATTGAGTTTGTTGCAGCAGCAGCTCCTGATGAAACTCTTGAATTGTTAGGCTATAATCTGTATCGTAACGAAACGCTTTACAAATCATTGTTGTCGACGGAAAGTTTTGTTGATACGGAAGTTGAGAAAGGACAACAGTACAGATATAATGTGACAGCCGTATTCGACAAAGGTGAATCCGGATTCTCGAATACAGTTGACATCGCTATGTCAGGCTTAAATGATATGGAATTAGACAATATTATTGTTTACGCCAAGGATCAGGCGGTAGTTATAAAGAATGCTGCAAATAGTCGGGTGCAGATATACAAGATTGACGGTATGAGCATTTATGATGATATGGTAGTTTCTGATAAAGAGATTCGACTGGAGTCGGGTTTATACATTGTCAGAGTCAACAATCAAAGTTATAAGATCCAGGTGAGATAGTGTAACCGGCAAATAAGAAAGTAATGGGACTATATTGCGAAAGTTGTATAGCCCCATTATTTTTGACCTTTAAATTTATGGCCGAGTTTGCCATAATCATAAAGATAAAAAGAGTCCTATTATCCTTCGTTTGAGGTGATAATAGGACTCTTTTATGGTTGTAAAGCGTTTCGCTGAAAAATCGTCTTATTTCTGGATGAGCGACATGCCTTTTTGGATGGCCTGTTCGTTCATTGGAATCAGGTGGTGGTGGCGTTCGGGCAGGGATTTCTTCAAGCCTGCGATGACGCTGTCCATTGTGACAACGGGACGGATTTTCAACATTGCGCCGAGCACAACCATGTTGTAGGCTTTTGAGTTGTTGAGCTCAATGGTGGCCTCCATAGCGTTGATGCTGTAGATTTGAATGTCGGTTCTTTCCGGATTGCGGTGAATTCCGTAGTTGTCGTAAATCAGAATGCCACCCGGTTTTACCTTGCTTTCAAACTTGTCAAGGCTCTGTTGGTTGAGTGCGATGACGATGTCGTATTTGTTGAGGATAGGCGAACTGATCGGTTCGTCGCTGATGATGACAGTCACGTTGGCTGTACCTCCGCGCTGTTCCGGACCGTAGGCCGGCATCCAGGTCACTTCCTTATCCTCCATCAATCCGGCATAGGCGAGAATTTTGCCCATCGACAATACGCCCTGTCCGCCGAAACCTGCTATTACTATTTCTTCTTTCATAACTTACTCATTCTTTAAGTCGCCCATTGGGTATTTTTCAAACATGTGTTCTGCCATCCATTTGTTGGATTCAGCCGGAGTAAGTTTCCAGCCGGAGTTGCAAGTGCTGACAATTTCTACTACCGACGTGCCTTTCTTGTCGAGGGTGTTCTGGAATGCCTTTTTGATGGCAGCCTTGGCTTTGCGGACAGCTGCTGCGGTGTGGACGCTCTGGCGTGTCACATAGCAGGTACCGTCGAGTTCAGCAAGCAGGTTGGAAATTTTCAGCGGATATCCGTTCAGGTCGACACGGCGTCCGTAAGGAGTTGTGGCTGTTTTCATGCCGAGCAGGGTGGTCGGAGCCATTTGTCCGCCGGTCATACCGTAGATGGCGTTGTTGATGAAAATGATGGTGATGTTTTCACCGCGGTTGGCTGCATGGATGGTTTCGCAAGTACCGATGGCAGCCAAGTCGCCGTCGCCCTGGTAGGTGAACACCAGGTTGCCCGGGTTAAGGCGGCTGAGTGCAGTGGCGATGGCTGGAGCACGTCCGTGAGCGGCTTCTACCCAGTCAACGTCGATATAATTGTAGGCAAACACGGCACAGCCTACTGGTGCAACACCAACAGTCCTGTCTTGTAATCCCATTTCTTCAATAAGTTCTGCCACGATTTTATGTACCACTCCGTGGCTGCAGCCCGGACAGTAGTGCATGTGGGTGTCGTTGAGCAACGCCGGTTTCTTGTACACCCGGTTCTCAGGTTTGATAATATCGTTGATATCCATAGTGGAATGTTTTTTTACTGAATGAAACAATAGGCCCGGAAGCGTTATTTGTTGATGAATTTCGCCTTAAAGGCTTCCAGAATTTCGTCAGGCGACGGAACGATACCGCCGAGACGTCCGAAGTGTTCTACCTGAATGTTGTCGCCAATAGCCAGTTTCACGTCTTCAATCATTTGTCCGGCGTTCATTTCTACGACGAGCACTCCCTTTGATTTCTGTCCGAGGCGTTTCACTTCGTCCTTCGGGAACGGCCAGAGAGTAATCGGGCGAAGAATACCGATTTTGAGGCCTTCCTTGCGCGCCATTTCTACGGCTTTCTGGCTGATACGTGCTACGGAACCGAAAGCCACGATCAGATAGTCGCAGTCGTCGGTATATATTTCTTCGAAGCGCACTTCGTTTTCTTCAATCAGGCGATAGGTGCGCTGGAAGCGTTCGTTGTTGACTTCCATCTTGTCGGAATCCAATTCCAGTGAAGTCACTACGTTGCGGGTGCTGCGTCCGTGACGTCCTGTCACAGCCCATGGGCAGCGTTTGCGCACTTCTTCGTCAGTAAGGCGTTTGCGTTGTGGCGGAAGCACCACTTTTTCCATCATCTGTCCTACTACACCGTCGGCAAGAATAATAGCCGGAGTACGGTATTTGAAGGCCAAATCCCAACCAAGTCCCACGAAGTCGCACATTTCCTGAACGGATGACGGAGCCAACGTGATGAGGTGGTAGTCACCGTGACCGCCGCCTTTTGTGGCCTGGAAATAGTCGGCTTGTGAAGGTTGGATAGTTCCTAAGCCGGGGCCGCCACGCATGACGTTGATAATCAATGCCGGCAGTTCGCTCGCTGCCAAATAGGAAATGCCTTCCTGCATAAGGCTAATGCCGGGGCTTGACGATGATGTGAACACCACTTTTCCGGCAGCTGCACCGCCATATACCATATTGATGGATGCTACTTCACTTTCTGCCTGGAGAACTACCATTCCCGTAGTCTCCCAGGGCTGTTCTGCCATCAGGGTTTCGAGCACTTCCGATTGCGGAGTGATCGGGTAGCCGAAATATCCGTCAGCACCGTAACGAATGGCAGCGTGTGCCAGGGCTTCGTTACCTTTCATCAGTCGTATTTCTTCTTTCATACTGCTCAATGTCTTTAAATGTTAAACGTTAATCTACGCGCACTTTATAAACTTCAATGCACGCGTCGGGACAAACGAGTGCGCAACTTGCACAGCCAATGCAGGCTTCCGGGTTTTTCATAAAAGCGTAGTGGTAACCTCGATCGTTTACTTCGTTGGGTTGTAGAGACAGTGTGTCGGTAGGGCAGGCAACCACGCACAGGCTGCACCCTTTGCATCTTTCCTCGTTCACTACAACGGCACCTTGTATTTTTGCCATAGCTGATATCTGTTTGTTAATTAATTTGTCAATGCAAAAGTAGCGTAAAATTCCGAGCCCGGTAAGTGTCGGTCGGCTTTTTACAACTATTTAAAGTTTGGCACATTAGCGTAAAATCTGTGTAATGAAAACCTGCTCAACACGCTAAAATCTGTGCATGATTTCGTTCAGATTCTGCGCAGAATATTCGCCATTGTGCAACTCTTCGAACGCATAATTCAAGAAATCGAGGAACGGCTGCAGGAGCTGCATGTCGGCTAGCAGCAAATCCATCCAGTTTTTTTGCTTAAAAAAGCTGTCGGGGTAGGATTTTCGCACCATAAATTCCTTTTTCCGCAGGACGTAGCCGTAGGGTGAATCTTTGGGAAAACCTTTCGGCATTGTTTTCAGTTCGTCGCCTATCAGCGTCGGGAATGCCGCCTTAAATTCCGGTTGGTTCAGGATTTCTTCAAATTCTTCAATGTTCTCGAGTATATTGCGTCGGAGAAATTTCAATATCGGTGGCTCGGGAAACCAGACTCCGCCGTAGAGGGCGCATTCGCCTGGCTCGATATGGAGATAGCGTGCTGCCTGTTTGCATTTCTTCCCATTTTGAGCAATGACAATGCCGAAGTGGGTTTTATACGGCGATTTGTCGGCGGAAAACCGGATGTCGCGATAGATTCTGTAGGTACAGTCTTTTGCCGTAACTCCGATTAGTGTTTTGTCGGTAGCGGAAAGTCTGTCCAATAAGGTTTCAATTTCTGCATAACATTCGTTTCTGGTAGTTTCGTACGTCAATTTGTTTTCCGCAAACCAATCTCTGTTGTTGTTTGCTTTCAAATCAGAGATGAAATTTAGCATTTTGCTTAATCCACTCATCGTATTTCTAATTTATCACCTAGCGAATATAGCAAATTACCATAAAACATGCAAATTTCCGAATGTGTTTTTGAACAGATATTTTTTTCGGCGTTGTTTGGGGTTGTAGGGTAAATGCGTACATTTGCATATAAAATCGGTAACGGATGGAAACGGAAGAAAAGTGGACATATTATAAAAATACGGAATTCTTGCAAGGGACATTGGAAGGCGAGTATGTCGACTGTGTGTTTGAAAACTGTAATTTCTATCAGTTGCAGTTGGGAAAAGTGGCCTTGAGCCATTGCGTGTTCCGGAACTGCAATTTGTCGTTGTCCGTATTTTCCGGGAAGGCATGTCACGATGCAGTGTTCATCGGTTGTAAGATGACCGGCAGCGACTTTTCCAATTCCAATTCTTTTTCCCGTTATCGCTTTGAGGAATGCCAGTTGGATTATTCCGTCTTTCGGAACGTCAGGATGCAGAAAACCCTGTTTGTGAGATGCAGGCTGACGGAAGCCGATTTTGCGGAAGCGCAACTGAAAGGCAGCAGTTTCGTGTGTTGTGATTTGGAAAGAGCTTTTTTCTCCAATTCGGATTTGACGGAGGTGGATTTTTCGACGGCAATGAATTTTACCATCAATCCCCAGTCCAACAAAATGAGGAAGGCTAAATTTTCACGCTCTAACCTTGAAGGTTTGGTGGCCCATTTGGGGTTACAGCTGGTGCCTTAAAAATAGAATCAAAAAAGAAACAGATATGACAATGGATTTAAATACGACAACTCTGGTGTTCTTCTCTCCGACTCATACCACGGGGAAAGTAGTGAAGGCAATAGGTTCGGGCATTGGCTTCCCACGGCGCGAATATGTCGACCTCACTCTCGAGATAGAAGGTAAAGAACGTGTGCTTTCCGACCGGCTGACCGTTATCGGCGTTCCTGTTTATGCAGGTCGCGTGGCTCCGTTGGCAGTGGAGCGTCTGAAGCGCATAAAGGGTGACGGATGTCCCGCGGTGCTTGTGGTGGTGTATGGCAATCGTGATTACGAAGATGCCCTTGTCGAACTGTATGATTTGGCAGTTGAGGCCGGTTTCCGTCCGTTTGCTGCCGCCGCTTTTGTGGGAGAGCACAGCTATAGCCGCAAGGGGATGCCGATAGCCGAAGGGCGGCCGGATGAAACGGATTTGAATGTGGCGAAGGATTTAGGGCGCAAGTGTCTGGAAAAATTGCAGCGTCCGGATTGCTTTGAACCGTTCTTCATAAAGGGCAACCGTCCGTATCGGATTGTTGGTCCGTCAACTCCTCAGGCGCCTGTATGCAATGAAAAATGTTTTGGCTGTGGCGAATGTATTCCCGTCTGTCCGACGGCAGCTATTAGTCAGGATGCCGACGGTAAGATTGTGACCGACGTGGCAAAATGTATCAAATGCTGTGCCTGTGTCAAAGTTTGTCCGAACGAAGCCCGAATATTCGATACCCCTTACACGGCCATGCTGCATGCCAACTTCAGTACACCGCGTCAACCGGAAATGTTTTTATAAATGATATAGAAAAGATGAAAAAGACCTATTTTACACATGGCACATGCTGTAAGGCATTTGATATAGAAGTGGAAGACGGCAGGATTCTGAATGTGGAATTCTACGGCGGATGCAATGGTAACTTGCAGGGTATTTGCTCCTTGATAAAAGGTATGAAGGTCGATGATGTCGTGGCCCGTCTCAAAGGTATCCGCTGCGGCAATAAACCCACCTCCTGTCCCGACCAGCTTTCGCAAGCCCTGCTCGAAATGAAGAAAGAATCGAAATAAGAATACACAATTTAAATTTTTTTATACCTTTGCCTAGGTATTTAATTTGACAATTCATTCCTTATTGTAGGTAAGGAAATAAGTGATTTTACAAGAGTTATGAGTATGTTTAAAAAAATGGGATTGAGTCTCATTGGTGGTGCACTGTGTTGTTCGGCTTTGATGGCTCAGGAGAATGTCGCAACTGAAAAACCGTTCTGGAAACAAAATATGTATGCTACGTTTGGCATGGGAAACCAATGGATGTGGCAGGGAAATACGAATAAAGGTATGGGGTATGTTTTCCGTCTGTCTTCCGGTACATGGTTTAACGATTATTCCGGTTTGAGAATTGTGGCGTCGACCGGTATTCGTAAAACTGACGGAACATATTGCAATTCCTATTACATGGCCGGGTTAGACTATACGTTCAATGCTTTGGCCCTTTGTCGGGATTACGATGCAACGAATCGCTTCTCACTGTCGCTTTCTGCCGGTGTCGGGTGTTATAGTTTCCTGCACATGAATAAATGGTTTGTCCGTCCGGGTGTGAATATTGGCGCCAATTGGGGGTATAGCATCAGTGAGCGTTGTGGCCTGTTTACCGAATTGATGTTCAACGGTGTTGAGGCTTATTATTCCAACAACGGAGGCATATCGGTCGAGTGCGACCTTCTGTTAGGGTTCCGCTATTATTTCCATGCACATAATTATGAAAAGAAACCCGACATGTCCAGAGTGAATGCGTTGGAATCGGAAGTACAGGCATTGCGAGGTAATGTTCGTGCGCTGAATGAAGAAATAAATCAAATGCGCAGGGAGATGCAGCGCATGCAGAAGAAGGTAGACACAAAAAACAAGAATGTGATATATACTCCCAAAAACGACATTAGCTCAATCGATATATTTTTCGATAAATTCAGCACTTATCTGGGAGACGCGCAGCTTCAGAAAATTGATGCAATCGGAGAATGGATGAAGAACAATGATTTTGACATTCATATTGTAGCGTTCAGCGACAATGTGGCGGATAAGAATGTGGATGAGCGTTTGCGCAAAGGCCGTACGGAGGTTATAAAGGACCTGCTTGTCAAGAAATACGGAATTTCGCCGGAACGGGTATCTATTGTAAAGGCCGAAGATTTGGGATATGTCAATCTGACTGGCTGTAATGCAAAAATTATGTTCGTCGAAAAAAGCAAATAATTGAATTTTAAAATAAACGTAAAATGGGATTAAGAAAATTTCTCTCAAGCAAGAACGGAAAACGTTTTTATAATGTAGCCTATTGCTGGGGAGCCTGTCTGGTGATTTTGGGTGCAGTATTTAAAATTGCCCACATGCCTTACGATAATATATTGCTGATGGTCGGCTTGTTTACGGAGGTGTTTATCTTTTTTATTTCAGGTTTTGACGAACCGGCTACTGAATACAAATGGGAGCGGGTGTTTCCCGAACTGAAGGAGGGAAAAGGCAATTCAAGTACTCGAGAAATAAATGTGGATGAAGAATTTACTGCACGGTATGCCGCACAAATGCAGAAGCTGGAAGAAAATATAGCCCGTTTGAACGATGCTTATGAGAAGCAGTTGAAACAGGTGCAGAATTGTACGGATGTTGTCAAGCCGGAAGCTTTTGCCACCTTGCAGGATGAAACCGCAGAATTGGCCGCTCAGATCAAGCTTATGAATGAGCAGTACGGACGTCTGTTGTCGGCAATGAACGTGAAAAAATAAAGACAGGGAGGATTAAAGATGGGAAAATATACATTACCTCCCCGTCAGAAGATGATCAATCTGCTGTATGTGATTCTTATAGCCATGTTGGCGATTAACATTTCAGCCGATGTGTTGGAGGGTTACAAATTATTGAACAAAGAGTCGGACGTTCGATTTCAGAAAGCGGAAGCCTATAACGATTCGTTGCGTTCGCGTGTGTTGAAAATGTTTTCCGACAGTACTTGTCTGGCGGCAAAACGATTGGACAGCCTTTCCGTTGATTGCCGGGGAATGTTGGCTGAACTGCGGGAGGAAATTGCTGCACAGGCCGACAAGGAAAAGTATGTGCGGGGAAAGCTTTCCGCTGCCGATGATTTGAATGCCGTTCCACGGGTAATGCTTTCAGCCACGGACGGAAAGGGCGGCCTGTTAAGAAAAAAGCTGTTGGCTTTTAAAGAACAGGCGCTGGCCTGTATCTCAGATTCTACCCGGAAAGATTATGCCGCTTCCTTTTTGCCTTTGAAAAGTTTCACTCGCGGGATGTCGTGGGAGCGCGAACTTTTTTCCTATCTTCCGGCCATAGGCGGATTTGTAGCGCTTGACCGGTTGGAACAGGATGTGCTGGCGCTGGAAGCTGAAGCCTACAATTCAATGATTCATGATCGGGGTAGCGATGGCTATCGCTATGTTCTTATCAATGAAGGACAGCGGGTGGTAAATAGCGACGGAACAGTCGACTTGCCTGCCGTGACAATGTCGCCGGTTGGAGGCGTGACACTTTATCGGAATTTTCAGAACAAGTTGTCGTTGTTTTGTGCCGGAATTCCTGCAAATGATTTGCGTGTGACCATATCCAGCGGCTCCATTCGACGAAACGGTGACTATTATGTGGCTGTTCCCGGCAATGAGAAAGAGGCGACCATTTCCGTGTTCAACGGTAAGGGAGGCGAGCAGAAGCTGTTGTATTCCATGAAGTGCCATGTGAAGGCTTTGCCGAATCCTACCCCTTATATCGCATATAAAAAAGGTAATGCTGTTTTGAAATACTACGGAAATGTGCCTATCCGCAAGGAGGACTTGCGGAATGCCGTCTCTTTGGGAGCAAGTATAAGCGAGGGACTGGAGGTAAACTATTCTGTGCAAAGTTTTGAAATGGTTGTTATCGGTGCGGGCAATAATGTTGAGTCGTTACGTTCGTCCAACGGGCAATTTACAGAAGCGCAGAAGCGTAGAATCAGCAGCCTTTCCCGTGGTGACAAGTGCTATATTACCTCAATTATCGTCAAAGGAGCGGCCGGAGTGGCGCAGACAGCCCCGATAAATGTGGTTGTGATGTAGCAGTAAAGCAGGATGGTAAATATAAAAAGACAGGCGGTCAATGCTTAGGCCGCCTGTCTTTTTTGATTGTCAATATCTTCTTATCCGATTTTGATGCCGGAGAAGCCCATGAATGCCATGGCGAGGAGGCCGGCGGAAATGAGGGCAATGGGCACGCCGCGCATGGCTTTCGGTACGTTGGCCAGTTCGAGCTGCTCGCGGATGCCGGCAAAGATGACCAGTGCAAGGGCAAAGCCGATGGCCGTCGAAATGCTGTAGGTGATGGATTCCAACAGCGAGTACTGACGCTGAACGACGGTGATGGCTACTCCCAGCACGGCACAGTTGGTCGTGATGAGGGGCAGGAACACGCCTAACGCCTGATAGAGCGACGGCATAACCTTTTTCATGATGATTTCCAGCATCTGCACGAGAAAGGCAATGACGAGGATAAACACGATGGTCTGCATGTACTGCAGTTCGAGCGGTACGAGCAGATATTCCTGAAGCAGCCATGTTGCCACGGTTGCAAGGGCAATGACAAATGTTACGGCCGCTCCCATTCCTGTTGCGGAAGATATGCGCTTCGACACGCCAATGAACGGACAGATGCCGAGGAATTGGGAGAAAACGATGTTGTTGACAAAGATTGCCGTGATAATAATTGAAATGTAGGTAAGCATGGCTGTTATTTGGATTTCAATTTATTGACTAAAGCGATAAGGAGTCCGAGCACGATGAACGCTCCCGGAGCCAGTACAAAAAGGATGGAGCCGAAACTTTCCGGATAGATTTCAAAACCAAACAGCTTGCCGGTGCCTAAAAATTCGCGAACGGCTCCCAGTAGGGTAAGGGCAACGGTGAAACCGAGTCCGATACCGATGCCGTCGAAAAGCGAGTCGACTACACTGTTTTTGGAGGCAAAGGCTTCGGCGCGGCCCAGAAGAATACAGTTTACCACAATCAGCGGGATGAAGATGCCGAGCGTTGCATACAGTTCCGGCAGATAGGCCTGCATCAGCATTTGGAGCAGCGTTACAAACGAGGCGATGACGACAATGTAGGCAGGAATGCGCACTTTGTCGGGTACCAGATTACGGATGCCGGCAATCACCATGTTCGACATCATCAGCACTGTCATCGTGGCTATGCCCATGCTCATGCCGTTCAGTGCGCTGCTCGTCGTTCCCAATGTCGGGCACATGCCCAGCAGCAGGACGAACGTGGGATTCTCCTTTATCAGTCCGTTGATGACGATTGAAAGCTTTTTCATTGTTGACCTCCTTTCTCTTTTTCCTGAATATTCCGGTAAGCCGCGAAGGCATCGTTAAGTGTCTTGAGGAAAGCACGCGACGAAATGGTGGCCGCCGTTATGGCGTCGACGGTTCCGCCGTCTTTGGTCACGGTCATATTTTCTGCGCCGGGGTTACGCCCGATGATGCTGCGTTTTCCTGTCGGGTCGCGGAACCAGTCCTTCATTTTCGCTCCCAGTCCCGGCGTTTCCATCTGTTTCATGACGGCGTAGTTGCGAACTGTTCCGTCCTGCTCAAATCCGTAGATGACGGTCACTTTGTCGGCATAGCCGTCGGCGGTCGATTCCACGGCTGCTCCCACCAATTTGCCGTTCAGTCTGGCCGGGTAGATTGTCACCTTTACGCTGTCGGCTGTCCCTTCGTTCAGCATTACGCTGAATTTTTCTTCCAGCGGCTGGTTGTCGTGGTCGGGGAGAACGGCGGCAAGTGCCTTGCTCTGGGTGGCTGATTCGGCTTGCTGTATAGGCTCTTTGGTGATACCGTTTACCCACGAAAGCAGCAGGGCGGCAATCAGCGTGACGCCGCAAAGCGAGAGTATCATGTTTTTCAACGACGATTCCAACTTTTTCATAACATCCTCCTTTCTCCGAAGCGTTTCGGCTTGAAATATCGGTTGATGAGCGGCGTGAGGCTGTTCATAATGAGGATGGCGAATGAAATGCCTTCCGGATAAGCGCTCCATTTGCGGATAATTACGGTGAGAATGCCTATCATGATGCCGTAGACAATCATGCCGCGGTGGGACATTGGCGAAGTCACATAGTCGGTGGCCATGAAGATGGCTCCTAAAAGCAGACCGCCGGAAAGAACAGGCATCAGCGGATTTTCGCCCAAAAGCGTATAGAAGATTGCCACGGTTGCAATGATGGATACCGGGATATGCCAGCTGATTACTTTCTTATAGAGCAGAAAAGCAAAGCCGATGAGTAGGGCGATGGCCGAAACTTCACCCATGCTGCCTCCCATGTTTCCCAGAAAGGCATTGAGAGGTGTAAGTGTGTGGGCTGTGCCTTCTTTCAGCGAAGTCAGCACGGTTGCACCCGTAGTTACATCGAAGTATTGCCAGCGGTTTTCAATTGGCAGCGGCCATGTGGTCATTTGTGCCGGGAAGGAAAGCAGCAGGAAAATACGTCCGGCAATGGCGGGATTGAAAATGTTGTTTCCGAGGCCGCCGAATGCCATTTTCGTAATGCCAATCGCTACTACCGAACCGATGAGCACAATGAATACCGGCAAGTTGGACGGCAGGTTGAGCGCCAGCAGGATGCCGGTGAGCAGGGCCGAACAGTTGCCAAGGGTGTTTTTTCCTTTTATCAGGAATCGCTGGATCAGGTATTCCGTTGCGGTGCAGCCGACAATGGCCGTTACCAGCACTACCAATGCCCCCACTCCGAAATAGTAAAGTGAGCAGGCTACAGCAGGCAGCAGGGCAATGATTACTGCCAACATGCTTTTCCTGACACTTCCCGTGGTGTGGATGTGGGGTGACGATGATATAATGAGTTCTCTGTCCATTATTTTTTGTTGTTAGCTGATTTTCGTGATTTGATGATGGCTCCCGTCCGCATTTTACCGATGCGGATGTAGTCGAGAATCGGCCGGTGGGAGATGCAGATAAATGAGCAGGAGCCGCATTCGATGCAGTCCATGACGTGTTCCTGTTCCAGCCGTTCGTAGTTCTTCAGTTGCGAAAGACGGGCAAGCAGGTAAGGTTCAAGTCCCATCGGGCATACGGATACGCACGAGGCACAGCGGACACAGTTTTCCGGCTCTTCCCGTTTCGACATGCTGTCGGGGAGAATCAGAATGCCCGAGATGCCTTTCGTGGAGGGCGCGTTAAGGTTGGAAGCGGCCTTTCCCATCATTGGACCTCCCAGGATGACCTTCGCCGTATTGTCGGGGATGCCGCCTGCAGCTTCAATGACGGCCGACAGCGGTGTGCCGATGGGAACCAGATAGTTGCCCGGCTGGCTGACATTCGGACCGGTGACGGTGACAATGCGTTCCGTCAGCGGAATGTCGTTGACGACGGCGTTCCAAACGGCATAGGCAGTCGCTACATTCTGTACAACCACACCAACTGACGCTGGCAGTCCGCCGGAGGGAATCTGCCGGTTGAGTGTCGCGTCGATCAGTTGTTTCTCGCCGCCTTGTGGATATTTGGTCTTGAGTGGAATGATTTCTATGCTGTCGTAGCCGGATGCCGCTTCGGTCAAGGCCTTGATGGCATCGCGTTTGTTCTCTTCAATGGCGATGACAGCCTTTTGGGCATTGATGGCTCTTTGTAGCAGTCGTGTTCCTTCGATGACTTGTGCCGGATAGGTTAGCATCAGTTCGTGGTCGTTTGTCAGAAACGGTTCGCATTCCGCACCGTTGATGACCAGCGTGTCGACTTCCGTACCCTTTGGAGGCAATAGCTTGACACGGGTCGGGAATGTGGCGCCGCCTAACCCTACGATGCCGGCCGCATCAATGATTTTGACAATTTCGTCGGCCGTCAGTTTTTCTACCGTTTCTTGCGGACGCGGATTCCGGGGGGCAACGTCGTCGCCTTCCCGGCGGATAATGACGGCCGTGGTTTCAAATCCGAAGGCTGTCTTTATCTTCTCGATTTTTTTTACGGTTCCGCTGACCGGGGAATGGACGTTGGCGGAAACAAAGCCTTGCTCCGTTCCGATAAGCTGGTATTTAGCCACATGGTCGCCAACGGCGACGCAGCAGGTAGCCGGAGCTCCGATATGTTGCGAAAGGGCAACCATATACTCTTCCGCTGCGGGAATGCTTTTAATGGGGAATCCGGCTGTGAGCTTGTATTCTGGGGGATGAATGCCTCCCTTATGAAAAGTCTTTAGCATGATGGTTCCTTGGCAGTTTTAGGTTCTGGAAAATTTACGGCCGTGATGCAGTGAACAGGACATACCTCAACACATTTTCTGCACAGGCGGCATTTTTCATAATCGATATAGGCAAGATTGTCGGAAACGGTGATGGCGTCGAACGGGCAAACCTTGACACATTTTCCGCAGCCGATGCATGAAGCCTTGCATTCTTTGATTGACAGGGCGCCCCGGTCGTGGTTGGAGCATGCCACATAGACACGCCGTCCCTTCGGCCCTTTTGCCCGCAGTTCAATCAAATTTCCCGGACATGCTTCCACACAGGCACCGCAGGCCGTACACAGATTTTCGTCGAATTCCGGAATCTTGGTAGTTTCATTGAGCTTGATGGCGTCAAACTTGCAGGCTGCAATGCAGTCGCCGCAACCCAGACAGCCATACTGGCATTCCGTTTCTCCGGCATAAATCAGACGTTCGATGGCACAGGAGCGTGGCCCGTCGTAAAGCGTAGTGTGTTTGCGTACCAGGCAGGAGCCGTTGCATCGCAGCACTGCAATTTTCTGGACTGCTGATTCGGCCTTCAGTCCGAGCAGGGTGCCGATGGCATTCATGGCCTTGTCGCCTCCAACGGGGCAGAACTTGCCCGCCAAAGAATTTTCGGTGACACACTTTACTGCAAAATCGTGACAGCCGCTATGGCCGCAGGCTCCACAATTTGCCCCCGGCAGAAGTTCTTCCACCTGACCGATGCGAGGATCTTCATGAACGGCAAATTTTTTGGCAACCAAATACAAAAAAGCAGCACACACCAGACCAATCCCGCCCAAAACAATTACAGCTAATAAAATGGGATTCATATTTGTGTTGTTCAGTTGTATAAATTTGTAAAATAAGATTGTTGCAAAGATATATAAAAAAAGAGATTTTTTACGCCCGGTAAA
>ULSJ01017392.1_pt1 | contig 19292 bp, 6 predicted proteins | sample 1956291 | NCBI WGS metagenome assembly ULSJ01 (sample SAMEA4835705, study PRJEB28245) | human gut metagenome | biome: gut microbiome; material: fecal sample | place: Denmark | collected 2008 | reverse complement strand
CCCGCCATAGAGGCTACTGAACAAACAATATTTTGATTGGATAATTTCATAACAGCAATTTGTTTATTATTAAAAAAGGATGATTAATTAACTTCTCCGTTCTAATTAATCATCCTCTGTTAAAGTTTGATATTAATACCCGAAATTCTGATCAGCCGTTGTCATACCGTCGTTTGTACTCAATTCAGCATGAGGAATCGGTAAATGCAAATTCTTTTTCAAGAAATTTTCATCGGTTATTTTATCATAGAACGTAGCATCACTACCAAAATATCTGTCACGGAAACGTTGGTCAGGATTATTATGCTGTTCTTCGCCTTCACAATGCACATAAGTAATATTATGATTGTTCACGATTTCCAATGCCCATACCAAAGTTTCAGTACCACCACGTCTTACCTCCATGTACATTTCAGGCTCACCTGCAAGTTCAAACAAACGTTCATAATAAATTTTCTTACGAAGTTCATTTTTATCCATTGTTGCTGGATAATCTGCCGGCTGTTCAGAAGCCGGAGAAACAGAAGTACGAGCGCGAACCAATACTTCATTTACATACTTGATGGCATCCCCTGATTTGTCGAGTTCATTATATACGTCAGCCATTAGCAACAAGAAATCTGCATAACGATACAAAATGATATTATTATTGCTCTGCTGAGCCTGACAATTTATATCTGTCTGTTTTTTCCACAACGGCCAACCGGCATGGTCACCTACAGAAGTTGCAAATTGACCTACTAAATCAACAACATTCTTTTCTCCAGTCGTAGTATTCAACGTATAGAACTGCTCCTGCAAAACTTTCAGCTCTTCAACGGTCGGATTCTTCGGATCCGCAAACTGGTCGTAAGGTATTGTTGCAACAGCATCAACATAACGACTTGTCGTCTTTGTCTTATAAGCTTTATTCGGGTAAGCATAAACAGAATCACTCACCAAATGATATTTACTGCCTTTCTTTGCATCGTACCAACGAGTAAGGAATGTCGCATCGTAACGAGGATCACCCTTATATGTTCCACGGAAGAAATCATGAAAAGCCTTTGTTGCACGCACACGTTGATAAGCTGTTCCGTTCGAATAATTATCAGCAGCAAATACCCAGTTCAAACGATTCCAAGCATGATCTGAACTTGTTGTGAAATTCAATTGAAAAATCACTTCCGGAGAAGCTTGTACATGATTGACAAACAAATCTGCATACTTAGGCTGCAACGAATATTTTCCATAAACTTCATCACAATATTGTTTTGCAAGTGTCAAATTCTCTGTTTTTTGAGCAGAAAAATCCGGGTCACAAGATGTCCGCCAATACAATTTTGCCAAATAGGCAGCAACCCCCTTATGGTCAATATATCCGTCTTCATGCTGACCATCAGCAGAAAGATTGTTATAAGCATATTCCCAGTCTTCTATTATCTGTTTTATTACTGTAGATTTAGGTGACTTGGGTTCTGCAATAGCATCTGAAGAAGATGGAGTTGTACGTAAAGGGACATCTCCCCAAAAACCTGTCAGGTAGAAATAACATAAACCTCTTATGAATGAAGCTTGTGCAGCATATGCCGGTTTTGCTTCAACTGCAATCGTTCCATTTTCCAAATTCACAAGAAATGTATTGCACTCTTGAATTGTCTTATAAAGTCCTCTCCAAGCATTATTAATGACATCACTGGCTGGAGTTGCCCGCAAAGAAGCAGTCAGGTCCTGTTCCGATCCATTACTTTGCGACCAGGAAAGCCCAGAAGCGCCAATCGATACTTCATATAAGCATTGTCCAAAAGCATCTGTTGTAGTCAAATAACCATAACAAGCATCCAAAGCCTGCTGTACAGTTTCCTCTGACGAGAATATGACAGTATTGTCAACCGAATATTTCGGATTTTCGTCCAACCAATCTTCGCAAGAGAACAAAGACAAAGAAAGACCAAATACTAATATATATTTTGTTAATTTCATCGCTATTTAAGATTAAAATGAGACATTGAGACCAAATATGAATGAACGGGCATGTGGGAATGAACTCATATCAACTCCTGGGCGCAAACCATCAAATGCGAAAGTATTGACTTCTGGATCATAACCACTATAATTCGTAATAATAAATGCATTCTTCACCGAAGCGAATACATTAATTGATTCAAATCCACTCTTTTTTAACACCTTATTTGGTATGTTGTACGCCAAAGTAATGTCCGTACAGCGCAAAAAGCTGGCATCTTCAACATACATATCCAAAACTGCCGGTGTTGGCAATGTATAATTAACACGCGGATATGTTCCAGAAGTATTCTCTGGAGTCCAGACATTTTGCCATGACTCAGTACGCAAATTACCTCCAGTCTTATTTGGAATTGCCTGATAACGAGTATTCGTATTTATCAAATCTTTTCCGTAAACTCCATTAAATTGAGCAGAAAGACTCAAATCCTTCCAAGAAAAACGAGTTTGGAAACCATATGTAAACTTAGGGTTAGGATTACCAATTATAACACGGTCATCGGTATTGATTTTCCCATCACCATTCTGGTCTATGATTTTAATATCTCCAGCCTGCGGTTTTCCACCGGTTGACAAATCTTGAACAACATTATAATTTCCACCATTTTCCGGGAGGTCCGACTCTTGAACAATGCCATCTGTCTTATAGCCAATAAACAAGCCTGGCTCATGACCTACCCAGAATAAGTGTGCATTACCAAAATGGTTGCCCAACGAGTTTCCTTCATAAGCATAGATGTTTTCAAGTTCGCCATAACCAAATGTTCCCTGAGAGACACCAAGTTCCATGATCTTAGCCTTATTCTTACCGATATTACCACCAAATGTCCATGTGAAGTTCTTTGTATGGATAATATCTGCTTCGAGGCTGAATTCAACACCACGGTTCAGCATATTTCCCGAATTGTAATATACGCTTGTATAACCTGCTGATAAAGGTAACATACGAGAAATCAACAAATCCTTAGTCGATTTATTATAGAAATCGAAAGAACCTCTCAAGCGGTTTTTAAGAACACCAAAATCTAGACCAACATTCCACGATTCTGTAGTCTCCCAAGTCAGGCCTTCATTTTGGAGCTTATCAACAGCCAATGCCAAAACCTTGTCACCTGTAGCTGTCGCATAATCAATTATCTGGCTATAATTTGAGAAACTGCTGTATGGATCAATTGCAGAATTACCAGTTTGTCCGTAACCGACTCTAAGTTTTAACTGGTCAAGCCAGTTTACATTATCTTTTATAAAGTTTTCCTGTTCTATACGCCATGCTAAAGAAAACGACGGGAAATACGCCCAGCGATGTCCACGTTTAAACCGACTGGAACCATCTGCACGAAACGATGCAGTAGCCAAATAACGACCGTCAAGGAAAGAAAGATTCGCACGGCCCAAATATGAGAGCAACTGATAATCACGCTGAACAGGTTCCAAATACGAAATCTTCTCAGCCATATGCATACCGTCGACGCCAAAACTAAAATTCGAGAACTGACGTCCCTGAATCAATTTGTTCAAGAAATTATAGTCATCATATGTAACAGCGGCCACAACATCCAAATCCAAAATTCGGTCAAAAGTCTTGTGGTAGTTGAACATATTTTCAACAGTCACGTTCCATTGTTTTAAATCAGTTGTACCAAGAGCCCCCTGGTCATTGTTTCCACGGAATGTTTCCAAACCGAACCAACGAGCACGGTATTCATCACGCAAGTTACCTCCGGCACGCAAACTATAAGTCAATCCGTCCCAAATCTTCCATTTCAAATCCAATGAAGCACGAAAAGCATTTTCACTTGTCTGGTCATCATAATCATTCAGCCAACTGAATACAGTGATACGTTTTTCCATACCGTTTGTACCACTCAATGATGGGTCATCAGCCGGATATTCAAATGGCTGAGATGTAATAGCTGTTACAGAAACGGATCCTTGTGCACCTCCATTAGCATTACTACCCGACATCATGTCATTCTGCTTAAGTGAACCACTCAAAGAAAGATCAGCAGTCACAGTTTTTGACAAGTTCATTGATAAGTTTGCACGCAAGTCACCTTGCTTCAAACCTGTCTGCTTTACAATACCATTTATATCTTTAAATGATGCTGACACAAAATACTTCACATTTTCACTACCTCCATTTACCTGCATCGCATAACTTTGAGAGAAAGCAGAACGATAAATTTCACGCTGCCAATCGCGTTCAGTCAGTACGCGATATGTTTCAGGATCATTTGCATCATATTTTCCACCTGAGAAAATATAGCGAACTTCGTTACCTTCTTTGAAGAACTGACGGTCATCCGGTCCAGATTGTAAATTACGATAATCAGCATAATCACTTAAATTCAGCATATCATACAAACGAGTAGCATTTGCAATCGTAAAATTCGCGTTCACACTAACGCGAGGTTTTCCGGATTTACCTTTTTTCGTAGTAATGAGGATTACACCGTTCGCACCACGAGAACCATAAATAGCTGTTGCCGACGCATCCTTCAAAACCTCAATGCTTTCAATATCTTGAGGGTTCAAGCTGCTTAATGGATCCGCAGCTGTCTGATAGTCATCATTACCGAATGCAGAAGAAGCAAACTCGCCCGTTGAAGCCTGCGGAATATTGTCAATTACGTACAGCGGCTGGTTATCTCCACGAAGAGAACTTGCACCACGGATAGTAATTGAAGAAGCGGCACCTGGAGTTGTATTTGTCGTACCGACAACAAGACCTGCAACCTTACCTTGCAACAGACCGTCCAAACCGGAAGCAGTAGAGGCCTCCATATCTTCAGGCTTCAAAGATGTAATGGCACCGGTTACATCACTTTTTTTGACGCTACCATAACCGATTACGACAACTTCATCCAAAAGTTGGGAATCATCTTCCATCGTAACATTGATAACAGTCTTACCATTAACCTTCACTGATTTCTTTTGATATCCGATATAAGAAAATACCAATACAGAATTTTTATTCGGAACCGTAATCATATAATTACCATCAAGGTCTGTTGCTGTTACAGTATTAGTTCCTTCAACCATAACAGTTACTCCCATCAACGGCTCATTTGCATCTTTAACCTGCCCTTTTACCTTTATACCTTGAGCATAAGCAGGCAAACTCAAACACAGCACGGCAAGAATCAACAAGGCATTCCTGCAGAAGCTTTTCAATTCAACGTTCATAAATTTTAAGGTTTATTATTTTTTACAGATTTTAAATGTTTCATAATCAGTTCCAGCCTTAACTGTCACCACATATACTCCAGCGGGCAATGCACCAACTGATACATACTGTTCAACGCCCGACAGTTTTGCAGTTAACACCAACATTCCAGAAGAAGTATATACTTTCAACTCGTTCAAATCTCCACAAGACAAGGATTTAACCTTTAATTGACTAGCAGAATAGTCTAAAAACAAGTTAATAGTTTTTTTTTCAACCAGTGAAGGTTGTTGTACCGAACCCGGAATATCATTGATGTCTGTCACAACAATGTCAACATTCGACGAAATAATGGAATTCGCTGCACGAATTAAACTCAACGGATCTGAAACCGCCTGATCGTTACCCATGTCAAAATACATAACTGTGCCTGAATTCTTTTCTAAAATGAATTTCATCTTATCCTTGACGCAAGTTACACCATTAAATGTGTATTCAACCCCGTTCATCATTGCCGTGTTGGCATCTTCCGACAAATCCGGATTTGCAGCGACTATATTTTTATAACCGCTAACATTTGAGCCTGTTGTTGCTGTTGTTGGGAACGACATGCCAATTTTTTCTTTCGGGTATCCCCATGCAATAAAAGAGTTGTAGGCATTAACATAATTGTCATATAAGAAATATGTCTTTTGCGGTCCGTATATCTGCATAGTATAATAATCAGGCATATCAAGATATTTTTTTGGCAAATAGTAGGCAACCGGATGAAGCGACACTGAAAATACTTTGTCTGAAGGCACAGCCGCACGAACTTCTTCAACCATCGGTCCATAACCAGTATCCCAACGAGAATCACCGCTATACAACCATTCAAAGTCAATGTCAACACCGTCACAATACGGTAGAAGTTCCTTTATTCCATTCACCAAATTTTGACGCCATTCAGAACGGCTTATATTATTTGGCCACACCTTGTTGCCATTTTCCGCTTCAGAAGAGATGAGTCCCAAGCGAATCTTATACCCTCTGTAATCTTTATATAACTCTCGAATCTCATTTAACATATTTTTCCAGCTACGAGTATCAAGTCCCGGATTTTCTGCATTATCAAATTTCCAGTAGGATAATAGATAAATAGCGCCGTCACCACCTCCAGGGAAAGTAAGGTCGCTCGTTTCGCCTTTAGCATCAAGAGCAACCTTATCAGCAGTCCGTACCATTCCCCATACCATGCATTCATCGATACAACCATCGAAACTTTCACCTATAACAGCTTCGGCCTGAGTATCCAAGATAGTAAAGTCGTCAACTTCAGGAGCTACAATATCACTGGCATAAACCGTACTACTGCCTTCACCTGTAACCAAACGTATACGAGCATTTGCACGACCCGTAGTCGACGCGATCACAACAGCAATATGCTCCCATCCTTCATTTTTCAATGCATTATTGAAAGTGTAAACATAACCGTTCACTTCCACCAACAAAGCTTTGTCCGCCTCTTTTCCCAAACGAACAGCGAACTGATGAGTTTCATCACTTTTATTAAAGATATATGAATTTTCAACCCAATTATTGATATTCAACCACATTTCTATGGTTCCCGTATTAAATGACGGCAAACCTGTAGAAGTACGAAGCACTTCTTTCCCGACATTCATACCCGTATTTCCACCCTTGAAACGTATTACTCCGCTCCTGCCTTCATACTCAGTCAGCAATTCGGCATTTGTCAAAACTCCCTGGTTATCAGGATATGTCATTGTCACTTCACCGGTATATCCGTTCACCTGAGCATCAAGAAATATGAGATCATTTGTCAGCAAGTGCATATCGCGGTCAATCTGTAAACGGTCACAATGACGAACAAACGAAGAATAACCACTAACTACCCGATATTTAAAGTACTCATTATCGGTAACAGCTTCACGAACAGCATTGACCGGTTTTCCATGATGATTATACTTATAATCTACAATATCCTCACATAAATTTTGATCAAATTTATAATACAGGATTAAATCGTCATATTTTGGATGAAATTTGTTTACCGTATTTCGAAATGCCAAATTATCTTCTTCAGCACTTGGCATCTCAGTATTCCATATGCGGAATTCATCAATTCTTCCTTTAAAATTCTCACCCAATACCAATGATGCCGCAGAAGCTGGAACAACAGCTCCCGTCACTTCCGGATACCAGGTTTTATTTCCTGCAACCCATACATCTATTCCATTATTAAAAGCAGAAACTGTAATCTGTGTCCAAGCATCAACAGACACATCACTTGCTATTTTTTTTTCAATTGCACCGTTTTTAAACAACAATTCCCCCTGAGTACCAAGACGTAACGAAAACTCATCAGCACCAGAACCTCGTTTGAAAATATAAGAATTCTGAATCCATTCACTGGGATTCATCAAAAACTGTACGGAATAAAGCGCACTACCGTCTATTTCAGGAATACTGCCACAATCCACTTTACCGTCACCATTAAAACGTAACGCATAATTCGTTGTCTGCGAAAAAGCCGACAAGCTGCAAAACAGAGAGCAAGCAGCCAACAAAATTGTTTTAAGCTTCATCAATTTATAATTTTAAGGCTTTAAAAATAGTTTTTTTGTTAGGTTAAATAAGACAGGGCCATACACGACCCTATCTTATATTTTTTTCATTATTAAAGAACAACTTTTGTTGCTTTATTGCCAAATTTAACCACATAGAAACCTTGAGGAAGATTAATTTCCATAAAGGTATCAGAAACAGTTACACTCTTTACTAATGATCCATTTAATGAATATACAGAAACATTGCTACCAAGTTTCATATTATTCAAATAAATGTTTTGCTTGTCCCATGTAACAAAACCAGCAGCACTATTGTCAATTGAAGAAACTGAAGCTTCAGAACCGTCAGGATTGTCCCAACCGTCAAACATCGGATCAAATTCTGGACATTCATCAGATGGATTTGCAGTAAACTGAATTGCAGCAAAATAAATAGCACGATTTGCCAAACAATTAGCCGGATATTCAAATTTCATACGCAACGGCAATTTATCCTCAATACCTGTAATAGAAGATACATCCAAATCAGCTATAACTGGCCACCATTTTGTATCAATTGCTGTATAGCAAATAGTCGAAGGAAGAGGTATTGCAGATGTACCGCCACCGGCATTAAAAATACTGATTTTTGCATCCGCTGTCAATGGTTCACCCACAACTTTCATCACAAATTTAAAACGAACCGGAGTATTAACTGGAAATGTTTTGTCAGTATACATATTAAATACCAAATAACCGCCTAGTGCCGCTGCACTTTCCAATTCCGGAGCTTCTGTACTGCCATTACCCTTAATCAGCAACATATTACCAAACTCAGATGAAACGATGTGGCAACCTTTGTTCATACCATCAATTTGAGTCTGATCATCAGTTTTCACCTGTCCACCACCAAGAACAGCAAAACCACCATCAATCAATCTGTCTTCCGGATATGGTTGAGCGGGATTACTGCCATTTGCCGAATATTTGAAAAAATCAACTTGTCCCGGTTCCATTGAATCAAATTGATAGAAACTTGGTGTAACATTTTCGTCTGCTGCAAATGCACAAACAGAACTAAAGGCCAAAGCCAATGAAAGTAAAATTTTAGTTTTCATATAATAACGATTTTAAGTTATAAGGTTTACATTGCAAAAGTCCGTTTTTTATTCCAATTTGATGTTCAATCCCGTCTATAATATGTACAATATTGTCCAATTCTTGAACAAACATCAGCAAACTATTATATATCAGCACATTATCTATACCATAATTTTTAGTCGTTTAGACAACATGTGCATACCAGACAATAATGGACTGAACATCAAAACTGCATTTTTTAACCAACTGCACCTTTCCATACAAACCAAAAAGCAATCTTTTTTGCACAGTCGGTCTATGTCATGCTCGCCTGCATGCCAATAATGCGTGGAATAAAATTCAGTACGGAACTTTTTTCCGAATCAAACTTTGTTCCGTACTGACCGGAATGTTTTATAGAGACTAAATTAAATTTTAACGAATAACAACTTTGGATGTCTTATCTGCATAGCGTACCAAATAGAAACCGGTAGACATCGGGACTTCCATGAATGAATCGGAAATTTGCACTGCTTTCACCAAAGAACCGTTCAAGCTGTAAATGTAAACAATGCTTCCAAGTTCCATCTCATTCAAATAAATGTTTTCCTTATCCCATGCTACAAATCCACTGTCATCAGATGGCAAAGTTGTCACACTACTTGATGTTCCGTCAGGAGTATCCCATCCGTCAGCAGGAATGTTTGGAATTTCACTGGTCGGTTCGGCAGTAAATTTAATACGGGCAAAGTAATATGCACGTCCTGTAAAGCTGCTAGCAGGAATAAAGTAGTCAATTCTTAATGGGAGCGTACCTGCAGCATATCCAGCCGTGTTCAAATCGCCAAATACTGGCATCCATTTTGAACAAGTCGTTGGATAAGCAACGGTCGTTTTCAAAGGCATATTTTGGACAGTGCCTTTGCTATTCAATATACCAACCGTAACATCGCCTCCTACCGATGCCCCAACTATTTTAGTTACCATTTCGAAACGAACAGGAACATCAGTCGGGAAAGTTTTGTCAGTATACATATTAAAATGAATATACCCTTCCAATTTATCAGCAGCTTCAACTTCCGGCATTTCTTCACTACCAAAACCTTTCACAAGCAGCATTTTACCATATTCAGTTTCCACAATATGGCAACCTTTATTGATGCCCGCTACAGAAGCATCATCGTTTTTCACTTGTCCACCGGTAAGCACAACAAATCCGCCGTCCATCAATTTATCTTCTGGATACGGTTGAGGTGGATTTGCTTTTGAGTTAGAATACTGAAAAAATTCGTACGGTCCGACCTCTTTTTCAGAGAATTTAAAATGTGATGGGGTTACATCGTCATTTGCAGCGTTAACACTAGAAACTGCAAGCAATGCTGCAGCAGAAAAGAGTAAAGTTTTTGTTTTCATTTTAATTTTATTTTAAGATAAGAAGATTAGGTTTGTGCCACAAAATTACTATCCGGGTAATTTTTCGTTGTTCGATTCTGTTCATAATATGTCCAAAATCGTCTAAACCTATCTTCAATATCCTAAAACAAGCTAATTATCAAAGATTTATATTTACTCATTTATTTCCTCCGCAGAAGCAGAATTGGTGTTCTTCACCCTGTTTTTGTATGCGGTAGGAGTTTCCGAAGTGAATTGTTTGAACAGCGTACTGAAATATCTTGAGCTGGAGAAGCCGGTCCGCTCCGACACTTCCGTCACCGTCAGGTCGGTTGTGGCAAGCATCTGCATGGCCTGCTCGATTTTCACCCGATTGATATAGTCGTTCACTCCAAGCCCCGTCAGAATCTTCACCTTATTATATAGGGACGCACGGCTCATGCCTATTTCCACCGTCAGATATTTCACATCCAAATCCGCATTGTCAAGATTCTCAACAATCAGCTTATTGAGTTTCTGCAGGAATTTCTCGTCGGCATTGCTGAATGTCTGCTCCTCCGGAGTTTTGACTACGCCCGACACACTGCGGTAGTAGGCTTTCACCTGGTCACGGTTACGCAGAAGGTTACGGACGATTGTCAACAGCAAGTCAACGTCGAACGGCTTGGGCAAGTAGGAATCGGCTCCCAACTTATAGCTGATGGCACGGCTCTCCTGAGAACTGCGCACCGTAAGCAGCACTACCGGAATATGGCTGATTTCAATGTCGCTCTTCAACCGATGGCACAACTCATAGCCGTCCATTTTCGGCATCATGATGTCGCTTACCACAATGTCGGGCTGATACTTGCGTACCATCGCCAAGCCCTCCTCCCCGTCGGATGCCATATAAACGTTTTTAAACACGCCTTTGAATGCTTCTGCCATAAACGTACGCAACTCGCTTTCGTCATCAACAACCAGTATGGAATAGTTCTTCATGCTGAAATCGACGGAATCAGGCACCGGCAAAGCTTCTTCCTGAGGTTCGGGTTCGACATTGTTAAGCAAGTTGCCCGATTTCATCATCACGCATCCGTCCGCCTGTTCCAAAGGTAGTTCAAACCAGAAAGTGGCCCCCTTGTCCTCATTATTGTAGACACCAATTTGCCCGCCATGTTGCTCAAGCAAGGTTTTCGAGTAGGAAAGTCCAATGCCGCTTCCGCTTATTTTATGCTCACCCTGATAAAAACGCGTGAACAAGTGGTTCAAGTCTTTTTCCGACAGCCCCATGCCCTGATCTTTCACGGAAATTCGCACACTATTGTCCTTTTTCTCCGACATGACAACGACCTCCGTATTCCCTTCACTGTACTTGAAGGCATTCATCAGAAGGTTGGACATGACAATCTCGCATTTTTCCTTGTCGAACGTCACTTTCCCGATCTGTTCGTCGGGCACAAAGCGCAAAGTCATGTTTTTGGTCTGATATTCTTCAATAAAATCGTCGACGACGGTCCTCAGCCACGAATTCAAATCGTGAGGGTCAAGATGGAGTTCTTCATACCCGACTTCCATACGACGCATGTCGAGCACCATATTGATAAGGTTCCTCATCTGCCGCGCCTGCTTGAAAATGCGTCGCAACTGCTGGTTCAGTTTCTGTCCGTCAGAATTGTCGCTGCTGAGCAGCTGTTTCAGCGGAGCATAAATCAAAGTCAGCGGCGTACGGAGTTCATGACTGATGTTGATAAGGAAGCGCACCTTGTCCTCCGAGATTTTCTTTTCCTTTTCTTTCAAATCGAGCAGCAACTGATTTTTCTTTTTACGCAAAGAATAGGAAAATCCCAGATAGACGATTGCCGCCAAAGCAATCACAACCAGCAACAAAAACCACCATTGCCTCCACCAGGGCGGAACTACCTCGAGAAGAAGCAAGCATTCAGGCTCGCTCCACTCCCCCTCGCGGGTACTGCACGACACATAAATTTCATGCGTGCCCGGCGGTAAAGAGTGAAGCATCAGCGTATGGTCGTAAGTCTCTAAAAAGGTCCGGTCGAGGTCCTTTATATAGAAACGGAACATTTTCTTTCTGAATATATCTTTCTCACGCACCATCAATTTAATGGACAAAGACGTATAATCCCAAGGAATTTTTACCGTCTGGACACCGTCGGACGAAATATTTCTCATCGAAACGCCATCGAGCACCACATCCGCCACCTTCAGCGTCAAAGGTGAAGTGTCGTTCCCGGCATACGACGCATAATAATTGCCGTCGATGCGAAGAAGCCCTGTTATGCCTCCCATATAAATATCCCCGTTGCGTGCTACCAATGTCGCTTTATTGATGAACTCATTACTCACCGCACCGTCTGACTCTCCATAAATCAAAAACCGCTTGTCTTTTTCCACATAACGGAATAACATATTCTGTGCGCCAATCCACAAGCCGGATTTAGCATAGACCAATGCGGTAATCTCCTTAAATTTGTTGGTTTCGATATGCTGGAGTTTTCTTGTCTTTTCATCATAGCGTAGCAGTCCCTTGCTCGTTCCCAACCAGATATTCCCTTTATTGTCACGGCAAGCGGAATAAATGCTTTCGCTGTCTTCAGGCAGAACAAAAATCGATTCTACTTCGGCATTGTCATGCTTCACCCTCACTACAAACGACTGACTCAAAGCATACGTCTGTATGCTGTCGGAATAGAATGGCAACATGGCACCCTTATAATTCACTTTACCCGGCATAGCCAGTTCCACCAGCGAATCGTCCGTCTTGTCGTAGATGCAAATACGGTCAGTGAACAGAAGAATCTTGTCGGGAGCATACCTGCACACATTGATAGAAGTAGCCGACCGCGTTACCAAAGTCTTCTGCTCTTCGGACAGAAACGGGCGTATCGCTCCGGTCGTGCGATTGAACAGATACAGGCCTTTGGAATAGAAATAAACCAACAGCTCTTCACGGCTGTAGCTCGTTATCGAACCGACTTTCAGATTAAAGGTAAGAGGGAAATGACGGAACTTGTTCTGCCGCGGATCAAGACACGACAAGCCACCTCCATCCGTACCAATCCATATATAGCCGTTTTCATCTTCATAGAGGCACTGAACGGAGCGGTCGCTCATGCCATTGTCATTACCGGGCGGCACATCCCTGTAGCTCCGCATGTGCACTTCCTTGATTCCAATCATGCCACCACGCACCGTGCCTGCCCACATATTGTCGCTGTCATCCTTATACAGGCAATAGACGGAACTGAATGGAAACGAATTGGCATCACCTACAACATAGCGGATATTCTGGAAAACGCCCGTCGCCATATCGTAAACGCTGATACCGCCACCGTCAGTGGCCAGCCAAAGCTGACCGTCGCGTTCTTCAATGTCCAGAATGATATTGTTGCTCAAATCGGAATTTTCCGCATGTAGTTCCGCAAATTTCTTGCCGCCGGGCGTGTATCCGACAAGACCTTTACCATAAGGCGACACCCACAGCCGTCCTTTGGAGTCAATAAAAGTGGCCATAATCTCCCGTTCGGGAACAAACGATGCCCTACGGATTTCACCCGTCTGAAAATCATACAGCCACATTCCGTTCCAACGTGTAGCAAGCAGCCAGTGCCTTTTATCCCACTTGCCCATGAATGTGAAAAAAGAATGCTGCGACTCACTTGCTTTCATCGGCATCAGTATAATTTCGCCCGTTGCATACACATATTTGAAAATATTTCCGGTTCCGGCAAAATAAATGGCAGAATCGCATACCAGATATGATTGCGTTCTGAAACGGGAATTATACCATGTGACATGTTCAAAATCGTCAGTCTTTCGCCGATACAAATCCAATCCTCCGGAGGTCGACACCCACAAATTGTCCTGTGCATCTTCCACCACATAAAACACCAGATCAGCTGACAAGGAATTCTTGTCAGCCGCCTCGTTCTGATAGTTCCGAAACTCATAACCGTCGAAACGGCTCAATCCGGCACGAGTTCCAATCCAATAAAAGCCGTTATGGTCCAATGTTATCGTACGAACATAATTCTGCACCAGTCCGTCCGCCTGGGACAGCTGCTTGAAATAAAAATTGGGCAATTTATTAGCTCTGACGATACAGGGGGAAATAATGCCGGCAACAAACAGAATGATATAGAATATAAGGTTTTTGTTCATACTGTTAGGTTTTGATATAGAGGCATACACACTACAGCCAATAAATCAGTTTCGACTGCACATTTGTCTATAACTTAGTCTTAAGTGATTCAAAGGTATATTTTTTCTTCGACTTACACAAATTTTCGTCACCGAATCCATATCAAAGTCCAATAAAAAAAGAAATGGGCCATGCTGTCGACAGCATAACCCATCCCCCAAAATACGAGCATAATTTATAAAGCACAGTATCTATTTCAACATGATTTTTCCGATACGATATCCGTTTTCTGTCTGAACGGCAACGACATACACACCGTCCGACAAATCCAGTGAAGTTTCATAACGGTTGGCCGACAATCCGCCTACCGTCCACAGGCGTGAACCGGCAGCAGAATAAACTGCCACACTGCGAACCGCGGACTCCGACTGGATTCTTAACCGGTTCTGAAGGCAGGTAATTACGACACCCGTATCTTCATTACGCGCAATTCCCGACAGGTAAATCACGGAGAAATCGTGCGTGGCGTTGGCCAGTCCCGACCAGGCGGAGACGGAATAATCGCCGGGGACAACTGCTTCAAAGTGGCCGTCGGTACGGATGACACCGCCTCCGGAAACGTACCAGTCCAAATCAGGATTCGTCACCGCCTGCCCTGCGGCATCCTTCACTTCCACCGTAAACTGGCTTTCGGAATCGGCCGGAATTTCGGCCGGAGCGTCAACAAATACGACCTCACAGGCCTCACCGGCGCGCATCTCACGGCCATACAGCCGCCATTCCCATACGGAATAACCGTAAGGCAATGCTCGTTTCGTACACCACAGACGGACATAGCGGGCAATGGCGCTGACAGTAGCCCTGTCGGTACGTTCCCCGGAAAGTCCTTTTTCTGCAACCAGAGTCTGCCAATGTTCGCCGTCGAGCGACACCTGAATTTCATAGTCGGCAGCCGAAGCGGCTTCCCACTGAATCTCGCTGCGCATCAAATGATACGCATTCTGAAGGTCGAACATCAGCCATTCCGGACCTTCCACATGGTCGCTTTCCCAACGGGTACCCGTATTGTCGTCGTTGGCGGCACCGGCAGTCCCGGAAGAAGCTTCAGCCGGACGGTTGAGCGCGATGTTTTCAGTCAGCATCGGCACGACTTCGACTGTTGCCGTAGCCTTCAAGTCGCCAGAAAGAGCAGTCACCTGGTAATATCCCGGTTCGTCGGCCACAAACGCTCCGTCGGTGCAGCTTCCACCGCTGCATTCCCAGCTGCATATCTCTTTATGGGTATTTCCATACTGATCGGCAACGACAGCCTCCAACTGCAAAGGCACTCCTACCTCAATTTCGGCAACGGGCGGGAATATCTGCAACGAAGTCATTTTTCTTTCGGCCAATACCCGAAGTTCCATCTTGTCTGTCAGATTTTCATAGCCTACCGTCACCACACACTCACCTTCACTGACCGGAGTGAGAATGCCGGACGCATCGACAGTAGCATTTCCGTTGGAAACTTCCCAAACGAAGCTGCCTTGCGGAGCATACTCGAGTCCGTACTGGTCGGTCAGAACAGCTTTCAGCTGAACCGGCTCGCCGATATAGGCTACCGCGCCGTCGGGCAAGCTGACTTGCACTTTTATCGCAACCGGATTTTCATAGCACGACTTGCCGAATACTTCCACTTCATCCAGACAAGACCCGTACTGCGAACTTCTTGCCATGCAATAGATTCGCACATATTGGCCAGCGATGTCGGCAAACGTGATGTCGCGCATGCCTCCCGTTGAACCCGATTCCTGATAAACGGCATGCCATGTTTCTTCGTCGGTCGACACCTCTACGCGATAGTCGGTTGCATAGGCATCCTTGTTCCAATGCAGGATAATATGATTAAGTACATAAGGTGCTTCAAGATCGATGGTAATAAACTGATTGTCTTCAAAAGAACTACCCCAACGCGTTGACAAATCGCCATCGTTGACAAATTCGGGCAATGTCAGGTCGTTTTCATAGCTGGAAGCCGTCACAGGCTTGTTGAGCGCCAAATTGACATCGGCATAGCTTCCTACTTTCACATAGGCCGTATCGGCAACAGCACCCTTCGACACAATGATTTCATATTCCCCTTCACGTAGACCATTGAAAACAGCGCCGTCCATCAATTCAGGCGCAGCCTTGCAGGCGTAGACAAACCCGTCGCTACTACATGCCGTCGAGAACTGGTCGAACACTTCAATACTGAACGCTACGGATTCTCCCTTCACCAGTTCCACACTCTGAGGATAGATTTCCACCGAACGGGGCTTGATACTCTCTTCCACGACAAACTGCACGGTAGCTTTCTTGCCGTCGTAAGAAGCCGTCACCTCCGAAGTACCGTAACCCGCCGGCACATAAACGCCGTCATCGGAAACGGTTCCCTTGCCTTCTTCAACCGACCACTGCGGCTGAATATCAACTTTTTCGCCTCTGCCGTCATAACCCACAGCTTTCAGCTTGACCTCTTCCCCTTCTTTGATAAGGAGGGAAGGTGCTGTCACTTCAATGCCCATCAGTTCCGAAGGATCGCTTTCCGGGTCAATACCGTGCACTTCCAATTCATAGAGCGAATAACCGTAAGTGGTGGCACGGCCTTTACCCTGCATCTTCACATAACGGGCCGACTGTCCGACATTGACATTTTCCACACCGCCGCCTCCGCTGACTTCGGCCACGGTGGTCCAGTGGGAAGCATCGTCCGATACCTGTATTTCATACAGCGAAGCATAGGCCGCTTCCCAATAGAGCGTCACATAGCTGACATATTTCGAAGCACCGAGGTCTACGTATATCCACTCGTCGTCGTTGTGCTGGCTTCCCCAACGTGACGAATAATCGCCGTCGGTGGCCGATTCGGCTACCGTTCCGACATTTTCATACGAGCTGACCACCACGCGCTTGTGCAGGGCAAGATTTTCCATCGGCGGTGTCATGTAGACGTCGTGCGAATAAACCGTTCCGCCGTCGGCTACGGCTTCTACCGTATAGATGCCTACCCCCTGCACATCGAGAATGGAATCGTTTTTCACCACATTGCCGTCCTTTTTAATCCGCCACTGGCGTGCTACCGGGAAAGCATCGCCATACTGGTCCTTGGCATTGAGTGAGAAGGTGAGCACCGTCCCGGCTTCGGCATAGTCGACCATCGGCTCAATGGCAGCGGAATGCAACACCGGTTCGTCGTCGATGCGGAGCTCCTTTTCGGCACGCAATCCGCCGCTGACGGCAACCACCTTACAAGTCTGCCCCTTTTGCTGTCCTGCCGTAAACAGTCCGTTTGTGTCGACTGTACCGCCCGTACCTTCCACGCTCCATGCGACTTCGCCGTCCGTTGTAGCGCCATACTGGTCGAGCAACGCGGCTTTCAGTTGCAGGCTTTTTCCGGGTGCGACAACTGATTCGCTGTTCATGATTTCCACAGCCGACAATTGCGGAGCGTCCTTGTACACCGTCAATTTTCCCGCCGGAGCCTTGAAGCTCACCAGTTCCGAACCGTCGCGGTAGAAAGTCACCTGCCGCTCCTCATCTTCGGGATTGTAGACCACATACGTATACTGGCCATCGGCGTTACAATAGGCACTGGATGTCGTAATGTCGGCATTCACCGTATAGTCACGGTCGCCGTACGTGCGGTGAGAATGCGTTATGTAATAGGTAATGCCGTTCGTGTCCGTATTCCGGGCAACGGGCATTTCCGCATCCCACATTTCATCGAATATCTGCGCCGCCTGGTCAGGATCGAACCGCTGCAAATACGACAGCACGACATTTCCCAAACCCGACTCCTTGCTGAGGGCGGAGCCTGCATAATTCTTGTCGGCTACCCAGTCGCCGATTTCCTTGCCGGCCCACATCGTTTCGTAATCCCAACGGGCAAAGTCAAGATTTTCGCTCAAATAGTCGAGACACGGAGAAACAGGCATCCACTGAATGGAGTGCATCCAGACAGGATCGCCCGAAAACCATGTCCACCATCCGATTCCGGCTGCCGTCAGGTTGCTGTTATAGGGTTTCGTATAGAGTGAACGGTTGATGTTCTCACGGTCGCGGTCGAACCAATATTCTGCCACGCCCTTCGATTCGGTCACCCAACCGAAAATGCCTGCATCGCGCATCGCCTTGTCGCCCAAGGCAACGCCGAGCAGATACATTCCGCCCCAAGCCTGCATGGACTCGGATGTGGATTCTTGACCGTTTCCGTTACCCGCATTACCCAAACCTCCGGCATAGGAATGGCCGGACCAGGGCGTAAAGGTGCGGAACAGCGGAAAACGCTTGTCGTCGCGCTCCCAATTGGCATAGTCCTTTGCCAGCAGACGGAGCATTTCGCCATATTTCGCACGGAAATCATCGTCGACCAACGCCAGGACTGCACCGGCATACGCATAATAGCCGTAGTGGAAATGATGGTCATTAAAAGTGTCGGAATCATAACTTGTGTCGTAGCCGACAAGCGCCCCCCAACGGCTGTAGCGGGCAAAGAAACGCTGGCTTTCGCCGGGCGTGTAGGTCAACCAGTCCTCCATCGCTTCACGCAGGCGCGAACGGCACTGCTCAAACAGGGCATCCTCGCCCATTTCCAAAGCGAACGTCATGTTGAGCGCCATCTGAATCAGACCTTTTCCGCCCCAGTAGGTATCGGCGCCAAACGTACCTTTTGCCGCATAATCGGCAATCATGCTGACCATCCGCTCGCGCTGATACGGGTGCGACAGCGTGGAATCCTCTTCCGGACAGGCAAACCACGGCAATATACCGCTGAAATGATAGGCAGTCGAAAGGCGGTTGCCGGCAGCCAGTTTCATTTTTCCGCGAGGAGTGGCATATTCATAACCGGTAAACGAAAAGTCCAGAGTGCTGTTTTTATAATGGTGAGGCAAAAAACCTTGAAGCACGTTCCGCTCTGCTCCACCCGACAGATTTTCAC